>Ga0116158_10000059_pt1 | contig 124504 bp, 102 predicted proteins | sample AD_UKC052_MetaG_FD_89883 | JGI IMG/M metagenome (GOLD analysis project Ga0116158, IMG submission 89883) | Active sludge microbial communities of municipal wastewater-treating anaerobic digesters from USA - AD_UKC052_MetaG | ecosystem: Engineered > Bioreactor > Anaerobic > Digestate | place... | reverse complement strand
CGCCTCCGTTTCCGGCACGACGACCAGATGGACGTGATTCGACATGAGGCAGTACGCCCAAACCGACAGGCCCCGCTTGCTACAGCAGCCTTGCAGGAGCCCCAGGTATGCTTCGCGGTCCTGATGTCGAGTTCTTGACGGCATGGCCCACAGAGGCTAGACTGTGCTCGCAGTTCAGGCATCGCTGGGCCGATGATGCCATTCGCCCGTTGGCCACCCCAGCGGCGATAGAAGGTATGCACTACGAGCATGAGCGCAACGACTCAACGTTGGACGGATCGGGCGCGATACGATCTCGATACCGCGGTTGCCATGTTCGACTCGGGTCGTTACCTCTACGTTTTCTTTTGCTGCCAGCAGGCGATTGAGAAAGGACTCAAGGCGGTGATTGTCAAGGAGACGCAGGATTTTCCTCCTCGTCTCCACAACCTGCTGCGCCTGGCCGAGGTTGCCGGCGTATCGCCGCGTGCCGATTACGCCGATTTCCTGGGCGAGCTATCCGGTTACTACATTCAGACTCGGTATCCTGAGGAGATGGAATCCGTGGCGGCGGGCATTACGAGCGAGAGTGCACAAGAGGCGCTTCGAATGACGCAGGAGGTGGCCGAATGGCTGTTCTCGATGCTGCAGTGAAACGCCGTGCGCTTGCCGCGGCCACGATGCTCGATAAGCTGGGGACGGTGCGCGCCTCCTATCTTTTCGGATCACACGTCGAGGGACGTGCAGACCGTTGGAGCGACATCGATGTGGCCGTGTTTATGGACGGTATCGAGACGTGGGACATCCGCCGCCGCGCGCGCGCCATGGCCCAAGTACAGCGTGAAATCGGCTGCGATATCGAGGCCCATCTCTTCCCCGCGTCGGCGCACTACGCGCCCGAGCCCGGCAGTTTCGCGGAGTACATCCACCGACATGGTGTGCGCCTCGAGACTGATGATTCCCCGGAGACTCTCGGATAGCGGCGATTCCGCGGGAGGGAGAGTCCTTGTTGAGGTGCCTGTGGTGGACCACGGAGCCGATTGCCGCCAAGCAAGCGCCTATGCAGGGCGCGGATGAACTTCGGCGCGACGCTGCGCTATAATCGCGCGTGGCCGGGCGCCACGATCCGGTTGTGCCGGGCAGAGGCAACCATCCTCCTGGAGTCCTCATGGGAATGAAAACGCTGAAATCCGTCGAACAAGATATTCTGGACGATCTACTCAAGCGCCGGCCCGACTTGGTCGTATGCGTCGAGGGCCTTTTGGCATTGCACGCGGCGCTGGTCAGGTGTTACGACGCCGGAGGGACGTTGTTTCTGTGCGGCAATGGTGGGAGCATGGCCGACGCGATGCACATCGCCGGCGAGCTGTGCAAGAGCTTCGAGCGCAAGCGGCCGGTTCAGACGGATCTCGCCCTAAAACTCCAAGACTATCCTTTGGGTAATCGCTTGGCCCAGCATCTCGAGGTGGGCCTGCGCGCCGTTACGCTTGGCCTGAATGCGTCGCTCAAGACGGCGGTCGAGAACGATTCGCCGTTGCGCGACGTGGCCTTCGCGCAGGAAGCCTTTGCTCTGGTCAGGCCCGGCGACGTGCTCATGGGGATCTCGACATCCGGCAACGCGGACAATTGCCTGATGGCGCTGTCCGTGGCCAAGGCCGTCGGTGCCGTAGCCGTTTCGCTCACGGGGCCGGATGGTGGGCGCATGGCCGAGTTTGTCGACATCGCCGTCAAGGCGCCCGGCGCGTCGACCAAGGTGATCCAGGAGGCCCATGAGGCGCTGTACCACACGTCGTGCGCGATGATCGAGGCGCATTACTTTCCGGAGTCGCGCTGACGCAGATCGAGGTCTTGGGCTTCCGGACGGCGTTTCGCTATACTTCGCACGCAGCCTTTAGCAAACCAGGAGACGAAAATGGCCTCTGGACGGCGATTCAAGATTGCGTGTGTCGGCGCCGGAAACGTTGGCGCGTCTGTCGCCCAGTACTGCGCCGAGATGGAACTCGGCGATGTGGTCCTCACGGATATTGTCGAGGGCGTGCCTCAGGGCAAGGCCCTGGACCTCATGCAGGCGGGGCCGATTCGCGGTTACGGGGCCACCGTGGTTGGTACGAACGACTATGCGGATATTGCAGGGAGCGACGTGTGTGTCGTAACGGCGGGGCTGCCGCGCAAGCCCGGGATGAGTCGACTCGATTTGCTCGAGAAGAATGGTGCGATTATCTCGGAGATCAGCCGCGAGATCGCGCGATACGCCCCCGATAGCGTGGTGATCATCGTCACCAATCCTCTCGATGTCATGGCCTACACAGCCTTCAAGAAGTCCGGTTTTCCGGCCGAGCGCGTCGTCGGCATGGCGGGCTGTCTCGATAGTGCCCGTTTGCGCGCCTTCGTGGCAATGGAACTCGGCGTAAACGTCAAGAATGTCGACACCATGGTGTTGGGATCGCACGGGGATTTCATGGTGCCGTTGCCGCAATACACCACGGTGTCCGGTGTGTCTGTCACTAAGTTGCTCTCGGCGGATCGCATTTCGGCCATCTTTGATCGAACGCGGAATGGCGGCGGCGAGATTGTCGCGCTGCTCAAGACGGGTAGCGCCTACTATGCGCCGGGCGCGAGCGCCGCGCGCATGGTCCAGAGCGTCGTACGTGACGAGAAGCAGATTCTCCCCTGCTCGGCCTGTCTGACGGGCCAGTATGGACTCGACAACCTGTATCTAGGCGTTCCGGTTCGGCTCGGCGGCGGCGGGATCGAGGAGATCGTCGAGCTTGACCTTACGGATGACGAACGCGCCGCGCTCCACCGATCGGCCGAGGAAGTCCGAAGTGGCATCGAGGGACTCAGGGAACGCGGCATTCTGTAACGTTCGACTGGGCGCGGTATCACGTTTGGGTGGCCGCGTGCCGTATTGGCAGGCCCGCAAGTCATGCAAAAGAGCCAATACCTAGTTGTTGTAGTGGTGATTATCGCCTTCGTCGTCGCCCTTGTCTGGGCTAACCGAGCCGCCAAGGCGCCACGACTCGGCTCGACGTCCACTACGTTCTTTGCGCGTTCAGGAACGATGCGCGACCGAGCCCAGATGCTGGTTTCCGGCAAGAAGGACCTTCCCGCCACAACCGGAACGGCCGCCCAAGAACCCGGGGAGGGCGACAGGGCTCACAGCATCAAGTCGATCTCGCCCAGAGAGCAGGAAGAGACGGACGCCCTGTACCGCGAGGCGGCGCGTGCCGCCTTGTTGGCCGTCACCCCCGAGGAGGGTATCCAGCAACTCCGAGCGCTGCTGGCCGAGGGCGCTCCCGAAGCCGGCGCCGCCGAGGCCTATTCGGCCCTCGGCTCGCTCTACACGCGCTTGAAACCGCCCGACTTGGAGAAGGCCCGAGACGCGTTCGCCACGGCCGCCCGTTTCGCGATCGCGCCGGCTCGGCGTCACGAGGTCTTGTACGCACAGGCCGTTGCGTGGCTGAGTCTGAATCTGCCCGTCGATGCGCTGGATCAGATCGAGACATCCCTGACGGCCGATGAAATTCTCTCACCCGGGCTGTTGCGGATCCGCGTGCTTCAGGGCAATATGCTGGAGGAAACCGGCGATATGGCAGCCGCTGAACGGGCCTTTCGTCAAGTGGTAGATCAACCAGTGGAAACGTTCAAGGCCTTGGGGGCGGACAGCGTGGATGTCTACCGCCAGGCCTGCCTTCGGCTGACCAGGCTCTGCCAGAAGCAGTCGCGCGACAAGGAAGCGCAAGCGGTCGGTCGCGAGATGAACCGCAAACTGCGGCTGATGGAAGGGCAATGAGCAGCGAGCTCTACGGTGTCTGGACGGCCGGCAGTACGGGGGGAGTTGAGCGCGGCGCCCGAATGACCTGCACCGTCCGCGCGGTTCGGAGGCCAATGGCTTGTACACCGCTGCCATCCAGATCGGCGCAAAACGCAACCTCGTCGATCCGTTCCGGGAAGGCATGAACCAAGTCGGGTTTCGCGGCAAACCCTGCCGGACCGGAGATCCATATTGAGAACTGATCGTCACTCATGCTGAGACCCACGTCACTGCGCCCGTCCCCGTCGAGATCTCGGATCACGAGATTCCGGACCGGCGCGGCCTGGCCAATGCCCAGCAGCCACGTTATGGGAACGCGGCCAGTGAGGTGTCCGGAGGGTCTCGGGTCGTGCCGCATCGTGTCCGGCAGGAAGAGGTGGATACTGATATGCAAGGGCCAGTCCTTACCGGCTGCGGCGCGCATGATCGAGTCGACGGACATGCCTGGTTCAGGCGCCTTCCAAAGAACGAGGTCCGCGAACCCGTCTCCGTTGAAGTCCGCCACACCTTCATCATCCACGAGGATCGCGCCGGGATACCGACGCAACGCACGAACTTTGACGCTGGGTTCCGGCGACTCGACCGTACCCGACACAACCTCACAGACGCGCGTGCACGTTTCAGCCACACCCGAGCACGCGACGGTGTACAGAACCCGGCTGCCACCGTCGGAACGGGGCTTCAGCGGAAACCACGGCCAATAGACATAGTCCCCGGATTGCCCCTCTTGCGGCAAGGCGCGTGGCGTCGAACCCACCGGCTTGGAGAAGGGACTCATCTCGGAGGTCGGGGGAATCGCGAGTTCCGAGACCCGACAGATTCGCATGTCAAGGCCGCTCAATGAAGACGCGGCCCTCGGCGTGACCTCGGCAATGAAGGTATCGCCCTCTTCTCCAGGGACCTCAACGTCATACCGACCGAGCAGCGCGCCGTCCAGACCACGCGCTTCGAGTGCCCCTTCGCACGGCAACACGATAGCCACCTCCTCGTCAAGGGTCGTAGCCAATACGTATGGCGAGGGAGACATCGAGCGCGCGGACAGGAGAGACGGTGCCTGAAATAGCTCCAGTCCCTCGTCAAGGTCGTCGCCGTAAATCGAGAACTCGAACAGGAGGACCCGCTCTCCGCAGACGGCAATCACCTCGCTCCGCCCGTCCGCATCGAGATCGGCCACATCGAAGGCCGTCGTCGCTTCCGGCAACTCGACGCGACCGGCCTCCGATTCGCTGAAATGACCCTGGAGCACGCGGTCGTGGAGCACGAACACGCCGGCCGCGTGCGAGCTCTTTCCGTGGGCCAGGAAGACCAAGTCATCGGGGCCGGCCAGAGGAATCGACTGCACGACTAAAGGTCCTGCAGCCACCGCGAACGCCAGTATCATTGCCAACGCTGACATCACTCACCCTGCGCAAAATAGACCTTGGTCTTTCCGGATGGAGCCCGCGATCCGCCATCCCGAGGCACGAGCGCCACATCGCTGAGTCCGTCCGCATTCACATCGGCTACCAGCACCTCGGCATCGTCATCAAAGGCGAGGAGCGCGGCCGGTTGTCTTGGGAAGCCTCGGCCGGCATACTCGAACAACGAAATCCGGTTCGGACTGTTCTGCACCGCCAGATCACGGTAGCCGTCGCCGTTGAAATCACCGGAGATATCCACGAGTTCACCGGCCAAGTAGCGGTTGCCGAAGTCCGTCTGACGCCACAGAGGCTTGTCCAGCGATATCGTAACGCGCACGCAGACATCGGCCTTCTCGGAAAAGCGGCCGCGCGCATCCTGAAATCGGACCTCTATGGCGTGGGCAACATCGCGACTGGTCAGCATCCGATTGGCGGTTTCGCGGACGCCACCGTCGAAAACGCCCATGGATTCCGTGATCATGTCTGCATCGCCGTCTCCGTCGAAGTCGATGAACGAGCACTTCGGCGTGAACGAGCGGGAACGGCGCACCTGGATAGAGCGCCCGCCATCGGTGGTGGCCTGTGTCTCAAAGACCGGCGAAGGCACCGGCATCCTATCCGAGAAGCTCCAATCACCGCCGGCGAAATCCACCATCCCATCGCCATTCAGGGCACACGGCTCGAACCCCGGCGGCAACGCGATCTGCATGGACTCGAGTTCCGTCATCTCGAAGCCGCAACGCGGATCCACCGCAAACCGACGAACGTGCCACACTTCCCCCCCCCGGCCTTCCTCGTCCGTGATGACGGTCACGTGGCGGCCATCGAGCCACAACCGGCAGTGCATCGCGCGCGACGGGAAACGGATACTCCGAGCATCGGCCGGCCAGAGGCGCTGCGGCCCGTCGGTACACAGCGCCATCGGAGGAAGCACATCGAGCACGGCGGCTTCGCGATACACCGTTTCATCTCGAACATACACGCTGAGGCCCGTCGCCGCCGGAATCACGATTTCCGGCACGCCGTCCGCGTCCATATCGTGGAGGAACCGCTCGAACCACAGTCCACCCGAATCATCCGGAGGACGCCAGCGCGCCCAGACGATGTCATGCGTCAAGACGGGCCGCCAATGCCCCTCCCCCCACTCCATCACATCGAGGCCGGCTCTGACTCGGCAGTAAAGAAGGCCTTGCCAGACGTCGCAAGCAGCCCGGAGTTCCGGCATCTCAATCGCGGCGGCCGCATCGGGCCAACCGTCAACGGACCGATAGGCGCTATCGGCCAAGAGCAGGTCCGGATGGCCGTCCCCGTCAAGGTCGGCGTTCCTGAAGCGGCCGGAGTTCTGACCGGTGAACGGGTCGACGGAGTCCACGGAAAGGCCGGGAATATCGTGTGCGATGAACGAAACCCCCGTCAGCGCTAATGCTAGGGCCGTGGCCGTCATTCGTTCAGGTTCCGCCTGTTGAGCACATACACCGAAAGGAAGGCAAAGGTCAGGGCCATCGCCAACGACACTCCTAGGCAGTACTTCGCCTCGGGAAACCACGCGGTATCGATCAGATCAACCCGTCCCGAGAAGACACGCCAAGGCGTTTCGAGATAGGTCGAAAAGACGTACGCTTCAATGCCCAACGGGTGTTTGATGCCCTCCACCAGCAACCACAGCCCCAGGCTCAGGGCAGCCGCCGGGCCGGTACTCCTCGTCAACGTCGAGATGAAGACGGCGTATGACACTGCGGCGGCGAAGGGGGCCATGCTTAGGAGCATTCCCGCACCGTAGGCCCATCGCATCTGGGAAGTGGTATAGAGGATCTCGCCGCCGTAGCCAACGCCGGCAGTATCTCCCAGGGCGTGCGCAGTACCCCACGCCGACGCCGCCACGAGAACCACGAGGCCGAGGGCATAGGTCATGCCCAGGAGCAGTTTGGCGGCCAGAAACTCGCGCCGCAACAAGGGCCGCACCAATACCATCCGGATGGTGCCGTGGCTCAACTCCGAGGCTACGAGGCCTGAACAGAAGACAAGGGTCATAAAGATGCCGAGCAGATTCAGTGCCAACGGCGTGGCGTAGGCCACGAATCCGTAGTCACTTGCGCCGTCGCGATCGACCGGGTGAACGACAAGGGCTCCGGCCACGGCCAGCATCACAAGAACAGGCCCTACATAGGTCGACGCCGACCGCAGGGCTTTTCTGAGCTCGACGGTGTAGGCTGTCCAGATCCGGCCGATCATACGTTCAACACCTTCAGAAAATACTCCTGGAGCGTCCGTCGCTTGGGAATGACGCCGGACACCTTGTATCCCGAAGCCACCAGAAACGCGGTGAGTTGAGGAACGGTACCGTCGCGCAGGCGCACCTCGATTCGCCCCGATCGGAGGGTGGCGGACTCGACCCAAGCCTGGTCGGCCAGCCGGCGGGCCGCCCCCTCGGGCGCCTCCACAACGACATCGACGGCACTCGAGTCGTAGGACATCAGGTCGTCTGTGGCTTCGCAGGCCACGAGCCGGCCGCCATTCAAGATGGCGACGCGATCGCACAACGACTCGACCTCGTGCATCATATGACTCGAGAACACGATGGTGACATGGGCTTCGTCGGCCAAGCGGCGCAAGAGGTGCAACATTTCCTGCGTCGACTCGACATCGAGTCCGCTCGTCGGTTCATCCAGGAGCAGCAATTCGGGATCGCCGATCAAGGCCTGCGCCAGGCCGACGCGTTGCCTCATTCCCCGGGACAGCTTTCCCACCTTCTGCGACGCCACGCGCAGGAGTCCGACCAGGTCCAGCGTACGATCAATGGTCACCTCACGTCCGGATAGGGCAGCCAGCAACGAGAGATTCTTCCGCACCGACAGGTGGTTGTAGAAGGCCGGGCGCTCCATCAGGACGCCCATGCGCGGCGCGATATCCAGAAACTGCACAAGCGGATCCTTGCCGAAGAGCGCGATGGTCCCGGAGGTGGGACGGACCAAGCCCGACAACATACAGAGCGTCGTGCTCTTCCCGGCCCCGTTGGGCCCGAGCAGCCCCAGGACTTCTCCGGTCTCGACCTCGAGCGACAGGTCGCTGACGGCCACTGTAGCACCGAAGGTTTTGGTCACCTGGGCTATCTGGATGCAGGCAGGCATGAGGTTCATCCTAGCACGAAGCCGCCCCGCGATTCAGCGTATCGGCGCGTTCAGCCTTCCCTCGGGCTGCTCCGCACGTCTCTGAGCACCAACTGGATCGTCGTCTCGTCACGCCAAGTGTTCCGTTGGGGCGTGAACGCGATATCCACGGTCCCGCGCAATACGTCGGCGGCCAGGATCCCTGCCATGCGGAATCCTATGACCTGCAATGACTTATCCTCTTGACGCACACTGAACCGGATATGGCCCCCGCGCAACTCGCGCAAGGAGTTGGGCAACACTTCAACGCCGTAGCAGCAGAACACCGGTGCCGGATTGCCGTGTCCGTATGGCTGCAAACGATCCAAGGTCTTAATCAGCCGGTGATCCATCTCGCTCAGCGAGACGAGGGCGTCCAGATCAAGTTCCTTTGGCGCAAGCCCCTGCGACATGCGCTGTCGGGCCTCCCGCTCAAAAGCCGCCACGAACGCTTCGATCTCCTCTTCGCGGATGGTGACTCCGGCCGCCGCGGCATGACCTCCAAAACTCACCAGGTGCTCGTTACAGGCGGAAAGGGCATCCACCAACTTGAACTCGGCGGCGCTACGGCCGGAACCTCGCCCAAGACCGTCCGCATCGATCGAAACGACGATCACGGGGCGGTTGAACTGGCTCTGCAGTTGCGCCGCGACAATGCCGAGTACCCCCTGATGCCAGCCGCTCCCCGCGAGCACGAGGCTGTGCCGGCCTTCGTTCACCAGTTCCTCGGCCCGGCCGAGGAGGGATTCCAGTGTGTTCCGCTCGATTGTCTTGCGTTCCTCGTTGGCCCCGTCCAACTGCACCGCCAGACGGCGCGCTTCAGTGGGCGACTCGGCCTGGAGCAGATCAAACGCGAGGTGCGCTTCCTTCATGCGTCCCGCCGCGTTGATGCGGGGAGCAATCTGAAACGCGATGTTCTCGGCGGTAAGGTTGGCCAACTCGAGTCGCGCCACGGACATGAGGGCCTCGATTCCAGGCCGGGGCGCCCGCTGGATCGAGCGAAGCCCCACCGCCACCAAGTCGCGATTCTCGCCCAGGAGTGGCACGATATCGGCCACCGTGCCCAGGGCGACAAGGTCGACATCGCGCGGCTCCCCGGTGAGTGCCCAGCCCAGTTTGAACGCCACGGCGGCCCCGCTGGCTTTGGCATGGGGCCCGGGACAGGCCTCGCGCGCCGGATCCACCACGGACACGGCCGGCGGCAGCTCGCCTTCGAGCTGATGGTGATCCGTGATGATCAGGTCGATACCGAGCGCCTTCGCACGCTCCGCCGCCGCCCGAGCATTGATGCCGTTGTCTACTGTGACGATCAAGGACACACCCCGTTGCTGCGCCGCATCGACGTGCTCAGGACTCAGGCCGTAGCCGTTCTCCATGCGCGACGGCAAATCCCAGGAGCACCGAGTCACGCCAAAGCGCCGTAGCGCGTTCACCAGTACCGCGGTACCGGTGATTCCGTCCACGTCATAGTCGCCGAAGACGAACACGTGCTCGTCGCGGGCGCGGGCGTCCGTAATGCGTGCGACCGCGCGGTCCATGTCTTGCATCAAGAACGGGGCGGCGACGTGTTCGATGGATGGATCGAGGAACCGCTGAGCCTCCTCGACACTGTCAACGCCGCGCAGGACCATGAGATGGGCCACGACGCGAGGGACATCGAGGGCGCGCGCAAGGGGGATGGTCTTGAGCCGGTTCTCTTCCGCGATGCGCCAAATGGTGTCGGTATTGCCGTTGATCAAGCGCGCCCCCTTGCCAAGTTGACGATTCGCTCGACGACCTCCTCCAGCGTAAGGTCCGTCGTATCGACGAGTGTTGCGTCGGGAGCCTGCCGCAGCGGCGAGGTCTCTCGCTCGCGGTTCTTCCGGTCGCGCTCCTCGATATCCCGGCGCACCGCGTCAGCATCGACATGGGCGTCCCTAGCCCGCATTTCGGCCGCCCGGCGTCGCGCGCGCTCGTCCAACGAAGCATCCAGAAAGACCTTGCACTTGGCCTGAGGAAAGACGACGGTACCCATATCACGTCCTTCGGCCACGGTTGGGCCTCGACGGGCCATGGCACGCTGGAGTTCGACGAGATGAGCCCGCACGCCGGGGTTCTGGTCGAGGCAGCAGATCATGCGCGTGACCTCGGGCGTGCGGATGGCCGCCGTTACGTCCTGGCCATCCACACGCACCACCATGCCGCGTTCGCCCTCCTCCATCTCCAGCGGCATGGCCCGAACGGCGTCAACCAGGGCCTCCGCGTCGTTCAGGTCCGCACCGCGATGAAGAGCCCACCACGTCGCGGCGCGGTACATGGCCCCGGTATCGAGGTACGCAAAACCGAGTCGCTCGGCCACACGTCTGGCCACGGTGCTCTTTCCGGCGCCCGCCGGCCCGTCGATGGCTACTATTTCGGGGGTATCAACTGTCATCTACGAGTGCTCCAAGAGAATCCGCTGGCCTCGACGCACGTATGTGACCGCTCGTCCTTCCGTGTCCGGCGTCACCACCACCATGCCGCTCGGAACCTCCGACCTATCCAACAAACACCGGTCGACCGCAATCCGGACCCCCCGGTCAAAACAACCGCGCACCACCGAGCCCTGCGCGGCATCCAGCGAGTCCGCGAGCAGACACTGATGATCGCGCCGAAGCATCGTGCAAACCTCCTCCAGTTCCGAACGCGTCTGGCGGAGCATCTCGCGCGCGCGACTCCCTTGATCGAGTTTGGTCTTCAGTGTCCTGAGCATCACGCGCATAAGTCCCGAGTTCACGCGTTCCGCCATCTGCGCGTCCGAAGGAAACTCGCGCGCGGCCGCCAGCACGCGCCGGAGAAGCTTCACACGAGAAATGTTCTGCGCCTGATCGAGCACTTCGGTGCGTCCAACAACCTCGAAGAGCTCTTCGTGCTTGGCGCGCAACGATTCGACGATGGCCTTCCGCTTGCTGCACCACTCAGTCCGTTTCGCGTCGAATCCCGACACGACGACCGAGGTAGAATCCTCCTCGGGGCGTTTCTCCTCGAGCTGCCGGCACATGGACAAAACCTCTTCGTGGCCCTCGACCAGATCGGCATCGACCTCGCCTTCCGCCCGCATGGCATCAAGTTCGCTGCTCGTCTCTTTGACCGAGGCCGCTGCGGCCGCGTACGCACCGCGAATCTCCTCGGGGGTCATCCGAACCGCCCGGTTGATCTCGACAAAAGTCCGTTCGGCGCGCTCCTTGAGCATATCGATACTCGCGATCACGCGATCCACAAACGCAAGACGAGACTGAAGACGTTTGGCCTCCTCGACAAGCTTGCTGGTCTTGTCGCCTCCAATGAGAAACATGAGCGTTCCGGCGGCGTACTCCTCGCTTTCCTGACGGGTGAGGTCCACCATGCTCTCGATACTGGCTGCGCGATCCGTAAGCCGGATGCGCTGCGCCAGCAGGCGGCGGCCCTCCTGCGAAATCGCCTCGCCGAAATCCTCGCACGATAGCTCTCGGCGCAGCACAACCGAAAGGTCATGGGTCCCCGAAGCGCGGAAACATGCCGCGACGACACTCTTCGAAACCTCCACCAGACCGCCCGTCACCGAGCCGCCCACCTCGATCTGCGGGGCGATGCATGTGCCTCGCACCATCGACTCCTTCACCCACAATAGCGTTCCCGCGAAAGCCAGTTTCGGGCCCAGAACGTTGCGGCACCGGATGCGCCGCGACTTCGAGATCACCGTGGCGCGGTCAACGATATTCCGCAGGCGAATGTCGCCCTGCGTCACAATGACGGTGCCCGATATGTTTTCCATAACCTCGCAGTGTTTGGAGGCCAGCACCGTCCCAAACACAAATCCATTGACGAAGCATCCGCCATCTTCAACCACCACGATAGCGTTCTCGGGAACCCGATCCAGGACCTTCAGCGTGCCCCTGTGCGGGAACACCGGCCCCCGATATGACACATCGATGCCGGCCAGTCGCCGGACCTCGCGTGGCCGTGCGCGCGCAATATCATCGGAACGTACGATACAGACGCGGTCCGCCAGGTGCGGCAGGCCCGGTTCCGGCCGAGTCACACCGTACAGAGCGCGCAGTCCATCCATGTACGGCGCCAGTTTGGCCAAGGGCCGCTCGACATAGGCTCCCGTCGCCACACGCGTCATCAAGTCGTAGGCGGCAATTAGGACATCGACCTCGTCCCGCTCGATTCCTTCAGTCCCCCACGTCTCGAGGTCATTCATGAGTCCGCGCAACACGGGTTGTTGACGACACCCTTCGGAAGTCGTATCCACCGGCTTCATGCGAGTCAGCCATTGCTCGATGACCGCCCGAGCCCGATTCACAAGAACGGAACGCTCGGCATCGCCTTCGTAGGACCGGCACCAGGCCCACCCTATGGCCATATCCTCGATCGTCATCCGCGACAGATCATCCTCGCGCATCTCGCAGAGGTACTCGATGAACCGATCGAACATGGAAACTTACCTTGACACCTCTCAGACGAACCCGCCAATACTCTCTTCATACGGCGGCCGGAGGATGCCTCGCTCGGTGATGATTCCGGCGATCAGGTCCGCCGGGGTCACGTCGAATGCCGGATTGTACACCGCCACGCCGTCGGGGGCCGTCTGCCGGCCGAACCCGTGCGTCACCTCTTCTCCGGAACGCTCCTCGATAGGGATGGCCGCGCCGTTCATTAAGGAATGGTCGAACGTCGAATAGGGCGCGGCAATGTAGAATGGGATGCCGTGCACCTTGGCCAACTGCGCCACGGAATAAGTGCCGATCTTGTTGGCGGCGTCGCCGTTCGCCGCAATGCGATCCGCTCCCGTGATCACAAGTTTGACTTTGCCTTCGCGCATGACCAGGCCGGCCATGTTGTCGCAGATCAGCGTGACGTCGATGCCGGCCCGCATCAGTTCCCAAGTCGTCAGCCGCGCGCCCTGCAGCAGCGGCCTGGTCTCATCGGCAAACACGCGGAACCGGCGGCCTTCTTCGTGCGCGCGAAACATCACGGCCAGAGCCGTCCCGTAGTCTGCCGTGGCAAGGCCCCCGGCGTTGCAGTGCGTCAACACGCCATCGCCGTCGCGGATCAGCGGGGCGCCGTGTTCGCCAATACCGCGACACAGGCGCTTGTCTTCTTCCATGATCTCGACGGCCTCGGATTCAAGGCCTCTCATGAATGATCCGAGATTGGAGGCCCCGCTGTTCTCGCTGGCCGTGCGACGCATGCGATCCAGGGCCCAGAACAGGTTCACGGCCGTCGGCCGCGAGCCGGCGAGATAATCCGCTGTCGCTTGAACGGCCTTGACCGCCGCCGCGACGTCCGCGGGCGCTTGCTCGCGCACGCCGACCACGACGCCCAACGCCGCGCAAACGCCAATGGCCGGCGCCCCGCGCACGCGGAGTTTCCGGATGGCCTCGAACACCGCTTCGGTCGAATCCAGGGGAATCTCCTTGAACTCGACCGGCAGTAGCGTTTGGTCGATGATGAACAGACGTTTGTCGTCTGTCCATCGAACGGTTTCTGCGGGCACCCGTCTGTTCCCTCCTGCGCGTTGTGCAACCCGCTTCATGCTACCGAATGGCCTTGAACGATGCAATGTGCGGCACGATTCGATCTATGCCTCCGCAGGCGTCGGCACCGGCGCCAACTCGGCCCCGCTATCACCGTCGAGTACGCGCCGCCCATACTCGATGTAGCGGTGCCGATCACGGGGGGAAATCGTGCGCCACAGGAGAAACTGCCGGCGCATGTCCGCCACAAAGCGCCGGTTGACGCGCCGCCAGGCCCGAACCTCGCCGTCCAACCGACGGAGTGCTACAAACAGCACGCCCTCCTCGCCAGACGACTCGATGTGGAATGAGACCCGCTGACTGATACCCCAGTCGAAAGGCGCGAGCCACACCATCGCCTCAAGATGTGCCCCGCCGTCGTCGAGGCCCATCGTCGTCCCTTCCGCGTGGAACGTACCGGTGGCCAGTTCTTCCTGATCCTTGAAATACCTGAACAAGAACGCCGTGATGCCCACCTGGGCGTCCCCGGCGAAGAGAAACGGGAACTCGAGCGTCATGCAATCCTCTACCGGCTCGGGAAGCTGAACCGCGCGCTCGAGGTCCGGCACCGAGAGCCGACTGGCCTTCCACGCGGGATAGAGCGAACTCAGCATCACCACGCCCGCCACCAAGAGCGTGGCATACAGCGCTGCTTTCGACGAGTAGTTTAGCGTAAGGCTCTCGAGTAGCGACAGGCCCAGTTCCGTCTTGGCGATGCCTACGACCTGGCCCAGCAGGTATCCGGCCAGGCAGCCGAGCACGGCATACACGCAGGACTCGGCCAGGAAGAAGGCGCCGATGTGGCTTGGCGCGAGGCCGAGGGAGGTGTAGATGCCGATCTCGCGTTGGCGTTCGTACAACGAGCCGAGAATCGTGTTGAATACGATCAGCGACGCGATCAAGATGAGGATCACCAACGATGAAAGCCCTCGATAATCCGCTTGGCCGAGCGACGTGTACCAGTAGCTCAGGCCATCCATCCCTGCAAAGAGGCCCGTCGCCAGTTTGCTGAGCACCTCGTCGCGTAACGTCTTCTCCGAAATCGTCAGCGGGTCGTCGGCGACAATGGCCAGGCTCCGCAGCGTGCCGCCCATCTCGATCGCCGTGTCGTACGGCACGACGAGCGTGTTGAGCGCGCCGAAATGGCTGAACGAGGGCGGGGGCTTCTTGGCCACAATGTCGGGGCGCGTGGTGACGGCTTCCTGATACGTCTGGGCCGACATGGCGTAGTTCACCGGCGACAGCGGCTCGCCGTCGATGTCGCGGAAACCTTCTTCCGGACTGAAGAACGTATCGTCGAGGATGCCGCGTAGTGTGAAGTCGCGCCCCCAGACGCGGATCGCCTCGCTACCGATGTCGGCCTCGCTCAAGTCGAGCAGCGCCGCCAGGGACTTCGTAAGGATGACCGCGTAGCGGTCTTCTTCGGAGAACCACGCGCCCGTCAGCCAGTCCGGATTCTTCAGCACGATGTCCGCTTCCTGTGCGCTGAGTCCGAGCACGGCGGGCACGCTGGCGCGCTTGCCGGAGGCGGCCTCGACGCGTGTGGCCGTGTTCCTGGGCGCCGATCCGCCCGGATACCACGCCCGCGGCGCAATGGTGTGAGCCTCGGCGAACTCACTCAGGATATAGGTGTAGGCATCCTGAATGATGGGGGCATACACCGGCGAGCGGAAGAGGATGCCATTGTAGGGCGCCTCGATCCGTTGCAGGCTCTGGTCGTAGAGCTCGCGCCCCTTGAGGTTGTTTTGCGACATGATGGACGTGAAGGAGAGCACGCTGAAGGTCAAGAATACGAGCGTCACCAAGGTGTTGGCGGTTCGGATCTTGCGCTTGCGCATGCTCGATATGCCGAGGCCGAAGGCCATACCGGCCGCGTCGCTACGGCCTATCTCGACGTTGTGGATGCCGGTCACCTGGGCGCGAAGCCGCCTGAGTTCGGCCTGAAACATTGTCCAGATGATCCGCAACACCGCGAGCGTGAGCGCGATCATCACGAATCCGAGCAACACGATGTACGGATTTACCGTGAGCCGGAACGCCGGATTGGCGAAGCGGAGCAGGAAGAAGACGAAGAAGAAGATCACGGCCCGCGCGATGATCTGGCGCTTGATCGTGACGAAACCGAACAGGAGTTTCTCAAGGAAATACGCCGCCGGAATCAGGAGCGCGAGATAGAACAAGACGCTCAGAACGGCGTCGTTCTGCGTCTTCAGCACGAGCGGGTAGGCGCGCGAGGCCAAGGCCCACGCGCTCCGGGCGGCGTGCATGGCCTCGACATGGGCGTCGGAGGCGCTTGCCGCTTCGGCGCGGGCGATCTGGGCCTCGGCGCGCGCGTGCAAGTCCACGAGGAGACTGCCGCCGCCCTCGCTGGCCTCGTTTACCGCAAGGACGCCCGTAGCCTCGAGCTCGCCGATTCGCTCGGCGTTGATCAGGCTCATGTCGCGCGCCGCCTGCAATGCGGTGTTGTAGATCCGTCCGGTATTGGCGTCAAAGCCTCGCCCCGTCGTCACGTCCTCATCGCTGTTCAAGAGGGTCAAGCGTTGGCCGAAGATGCCCGCCGATCCCAACAACTTGAACGAGTGCGGGCGGCCCTCCTTGCGTAGAAGGAAGAGCGATGCGCAGGGATCGTAGTAGCTGCCGCTACCGCCCGAGGCCATCGCGGATCCGTAGCACTCCGGCTCGGTGTCCGTCTGCGCATCGAGGATTCGCAGTGAACCGAGAATCTGCATGTAACGCGGATCGAAGATGTCGAACACATCGACCGAGTAGCACGGGAACACCACCACCGTTCGCCGGACTTCCTGTGGCGTCGTCTGGCCGTAGACCTTCGTCGGATACGTCATCTCACCGTTGCGCCCAAGATCTTTGGCATAGACCACCGCGCCGGTTTCGGCGTCGAGCACAAACGCGTCGATCTCGCGCGGACGCGCCGTGAAATAGCCTTGCGTGCCTCGGCCGATGTTGCAGAATCGAAACGACGCCTCGTGAGCGCGTCCGTTGCGCTCGAGTGTCCGGACGCGCTGGATCGGCTCGCAGCGGACGCCGAGATAGGTGTTCCCGTCCTCGCGGCGCACGACCACGAGCGCGTCCGTCTTCGGCTCGTCGGGAATGTAGTTCTTTTTCGGCAGGAACTCGACGACGCGCCCGCTCACAATGCCGGCATTCCGGCCGGTAGGCGGGAAGAACTGGGCGCGGTGGCCTTGACGGTTCCAGTCGTGAATCTGCTCGATGCGCGTAATGAATCCGTGCGTGCGATCCGTGCTGCGGAGGATCTCCTCGAGCATGGCGCGAATGAAGCCCACCTGCTGCGCCAGGTTCTCGCGGTTGACGTGGTCGAAGGTGTCGAGCGGCGAATCGACGAGACGGCGTTCGACGTCCCACGTGACAAAGGCAAAACCCAGGGTACCGAATAGGCAGGCCGTCTCGGCCTCGTGCACCATGCCAGGCGGCACCGTGTAGGCCCAACTCGTGCCGGCTTTCGACAATGAGGTCACCGTCAGCGACTCGACGAAGGGCGAGAGCGTCGGATCCTTCTCCATGCCGGACGCCCGATACTCCGCCTCGGTGTAGAGGCCGGTGGCGAGCGCGGTTCGCTGGGCCAGTTGCGAGAGTTGCGTGCCGAGCGGCTCGAACAAGCACTGGAGCCGCGCCGCGCGTGCCTCATCCCAATAGGCGTGGCCCACGTTGAACGCGCCGACTTTCGTGGATTGCGACGCGAGGTCGAGCGCGATGAACAGGCTCGGCGTGACGCCCAACGCATCGAGTTGGTTGTCGAACAGTTCCGCCGCGCCTTGCATAAACAGGCCGTGGGCTGCCGTGGCCACACACAGCAGCGATCTCGGCGGCGGATTCTCGGCGAAGCGCCGAGCCAGCTCGAGTAGCGCTGCGATACCGCACGCCTGCTCGGCGCCGGGCGCCAGCGCCGGCACGACGCTCATCGAATCGTAGTAGGCCGACAGTACCACCGTCTCGTCGGCCGACGGCCCGCGGCCGCGTACCCAGCCGATGATGTTGGCTGCGGGCGCGTCCTCCCAGTCCACCCGCGCCGACACAGTGAACACCTCGCCGAGATGAGAGCGGACTCTCTCCCACTCCGCGCGGCCGATGTAGAAGCGCGGCACGTCCACCGGCGTGCGTAGGAACTTCGCCGCGCTCTCGAAGTGGGTCGTCGTCTCGGGCTCGATGAATACGACGACGCGTCCGCCGAGCATCGGCACGTTGAGCCAGTTCCGCGCCGAGTTGTATTCGAGCACGACGATGGCGCCCTCGAGGTCGAGGCCATCGAGATCCTCCAGCGCGCCTGAGCCGCCATAGACGAGCCGGCCGGTGACGCCGTCCGGCGGTGTCGTGCACGTGCGGACGAGATTCGGCCAGAAGGCATGGAGCGGCACGTCGAGGCCCTGGCCCACGAGGCGGGCGTTGCCCTCGATCGGCGTCGTCGCAAGGAAAGGAAATTCCTGAACGTCGCTCAGTCCGGCCTCGGCGAAGGCCTCGCGCACGTATCGTGCGGCCTCGGCCGCACCGGGATAGCCCGGCGCTCGCGACGGGTATCCGCTGAGCACGCGTACCGTCTCCGCAATGGCGTCGGCATCGACCGTGGCGACGTTGCGCACCTCGTCCTCGCTGAGCGCGAACTCGAGCCCAGCCGCGCCTCCGCAGAGCAGTACGAGCACTGGCGCGAAGGCCAGGAGCCGGCTATGGCGCGTGCGCGTGCTCATATCGCGTATACCCAATGCGTGTCGAGGCTGTAGAAATAGTCGATCGCCCACCAGAACGCGCCGCTCATCATCGCGCCGATGACCACGCCGACGAAGAAGGGGCGCGCCTTTCGCAAGAGGTACAGGCCGCCGTATTTCGTGATCAGTTTCGACAACACCCACGCAATGAAGATGTGAATCCAGAAATAGTGGATGATGTAGAGATTGCTCGCCACGTAACCCAGCGGATGGAAGGGCCACCAGACGAAATTCATCCGCATCACCGATAGGAACAGCGTTACGCCTGCGCCCACGCCCATTACCGCAATGGCCTTTCTATCAGGCGGTTGCGGCGTGTCGTGGTACCGGCGGATTTGGTCGAAGGGCTGCCTTGCGAGGTCGCTCGCTTTCCACGTGGATAGGTTGAGCGCGCCGTATTCATAATCCATCCACACGGTGGTGATGAAACCGGCGGCGATCGACACGGCAATGGCCAACAACATGGCGAACACAAGCCGCCGCGCGTTGATCTTGTGGCGGTCCGCGAACTTGAACCCGCCGAGAATGTACGCCGGCATGATCGTGTACCACCGCAGGAAAATGCTCTTGAAGAAACCGAGAATCGTCCAGCTCTGCACGCTCAGCGCCGCCGTGCCGAACACCTTGGCGATGGTGTCGTGCACGGCCGATGTCGGCGCTTGCGACATAAACACGCCCGCCTCGGCCACGAGCCGCGTCAGTACGACCCAGTACACGAGGATCATGGCGATTATCGCGAAGGACCAGACGGGGTGGGCACCGGCGATGGCGCAGAATCCCACCAAGGCCGCCATGCCGATCACAAGACCCCAGAACGCCGCGCGGTACGTCAGTGGCTCGTCGGCTTCATCCTCGCCCACCTGGAACCGCACCGCGCGCGAAACCACCACGCGCAAATGGGCGCGCATGGCCCACAACACGATGCAGAAATACGCCACAAATGCGCCGGTGCCCTGGTCGCTCATGGCGGGCGCGAAGAAATCGGAATAGGTCTCGTTCCAGCCGAAGGCATAGAACGCCACCGCAAGGGCCTTGTTGACGGCGAAGAAGAACCAGAGGCTGAATAGCATCTCCTCGGTCAACAGCATGCAGAACGCCACCGAGTGGAGGCTCACCCAGATCTTGAGTTCGCCGATGCCGTTCCAGGGCGCTTCGGTGAAGTACTGGGCGAGATCGAAGTAGATGGGGATGTTCGGAAATATCGGCGATACGACATAGAGATTCGCGAAAAAGTGGTAGATGAACGGAATCAGGAAACCGATCCACATCCACTTGTTCTTCCAGAAGGGCGGGGTCCGCTCGCCAACACGCGCCGGCGGCGCGAGACTCATCTGCTCCGGCACGACGTTGTACGCGAAGGTCAACTGCTCGCGCTTGACCCACGGCCGGCGCAGCACCGACATCACGCACACGTAAACGAAGAAGAACACAAAGATCCACAGGCCCCACGCGAGGAGCGGCGTAAACCACGTGCGCGCCACCATGGCCCAGTCGATGGGATCCGTCGACGTTCGCGAGAACAGACCCTTGACGGCGTCGTAATCCGTCGGCGCCAGCCAACGCGGAATCACTTTGTTCGTGCCGAGTTGGAAGATCTCGGCGAACTTGTTCGACGGCGACGCGTAATACACCGGCGCGGCCAATGCCGGCACCAACACCTGCGCCAGGCCCATGGATGGGCCGGTAAGGCCGACGCCCATCATCGTGTAGACCACGAGGAGTTCGCGCGTCGTCAGCGCGTGACGCGGCGCAACGGCGCGCAACGGCGCGTTGATGCCCCACACCAACACGAACAAGAGTACGATGCATGCCGGCGCGGGTACCAAATGAAAGCTGAGCGTCCCATGGATCATCTGATCCACGTAATGTACCAGCCAACACTCGATCAGGACGAAAACGAGGCCCACCATAAGGGCCTTGCCCGTCACGCCGCCATGTCGCTCTTCCGCTGGGACCATCAACGCTCCACCGCGTAGACCTTCATCACCTCATCGCCGTAATGGTTGATCACCTTGACGGCAATCTTACCACTCTTCGGCGTGTCGAAGGGACGACTCTTCGTGGTGTAGAGACTTGCCCACGCGGTCTCGTCGATCTCGGCGCGCAACGCCCGCTTGAGTTTGTCATAGGGATCGCCCGCGCCCGTGAAATACGCGTGGCGCACGAAGAAACTCTCGCCGTTGTACTCGGTGTCGATGAACCAACACGCGATATCATCCGTCGAGCTGCTCCGGATCTGGCCCGTCGTCGGATCGTACACGTCCACGCCGAACACCTCGACCGCCAGCTTGCCATCTTTGCCTGTCGAGATCGTGATATCCGGCTCGCCGAATACCATGAACAGGTTCGCCGCGCCCGTCTTCTTGAGCAGCGCGTCGCCCATGGCCAAGTCCGGATTCATCCGCGCCAGCAGCACCGGAAGTCTCCCATACTCGCGCGATTCCTCGGCTACCGCGAAATCATCCCCCCGGCCCGATCCCTCCGGATACGCCAACGTAGGCGCAGATTTGTTCTGCGCTGATTCTTCCGGCCCCAGCGCACAACCAATGTGCGCCAACTCCGGCCCCAGCGCACAACCAATGTGCGCCAACTCCGGCCCCAGCGCACGATCAACGTGCGCCAACTGCGCCAACTGCGCCAACGCCGGCGCAAACTCTAGCGCCGTTTCGGCCGCATGCGCGTCAAAGGCGAAACCACACACGATCAGCAGGTCGAATCCGACGCCGCGCAACGCCTCTTTCGCAGCTTCCTTGACCAGTTCTGAACCCACCGTGCCGTGCTCGGGGCCGATACACACAGCCACCCGCTTTGACCTCCCCCCCTTCTCCGTATACTCGCCCGCCGCGTGCAGCCACGTGCCCGCAAACGAGTCCAGCCGCTCGAAGACCAGCCGCTCCTGCTTCTTCGTGTTCTGGACACCCGCTTTCCGTAGATTCTCGATGATCATCGGTACGAAACGATCGATAGTTGGCGTCCCCGTTGGCGCAGATTCGTTCTGCGCGGAAGTAGGCGCAGATTTGTTCTGCGCGGAAGTAGGCGCAGATTTATTCTGCGCTGTCTTCTCGGCCGATCCCTCCGCGCTCGCTTCCGGCCCCAGCGCACGATCAACGTGCGCCAACGTAGGCGCAGATTCATTCTGCGCTGATTCTTCCGGCCCCAGCGCACGATCAACGTGCGCCAACTCCGGCCCCAGCGCACGATCAACGTGCGCCAACTCCGACGCCATCTCTAACGCCCGGTGCGGCGATAGGCTCTCGACGGTGAACGGGCCGGTTACGCGGATCCGTTTGCCGTCTTCGTAGGGCTGATCGTATAGGGTCTCGGTGTCGGCATACTTCGCAATGGCGCGATCGATTTCCTCGCGGGTCATGCCCTCGCGGATCTCGGGATTATTCGCAATCGATTTCAACGTCACGTGCGGCACGCGCTTGTACACGAACCCTTTCCGGATATCACTCAACGTCTTGTACTGCGGCGGGATCTTGCCCGTCAGCTCCGCCTCTTTCTCGATGCCCTCGGGCGAATCCGACAACAGGTAGTACGGATACTTCGCGCACATCAGCCGCGTACGCGCCAGCGCCAACGCCACCCGGCTCGTATCGATCGTGATCCATCAACGCCCCCACTGCTCCGCCACATACGCCGTCGTCCCCGAGCCGCATGTCGGATCCAACACCAAATCCCCCGGATCCGTCGTCATCAGAAGACAGCGCTCGATTGCCGCAGTAGAAGTCTGCACCACGTACACGACGTCTGGCGGACTCGCGATATCGGTCCAAACGTTGTTGAGCTCGTAACAAGGGAAGTCGTCGAGGTAGCGGATGTATCGGATTGAGGAGCCAGTCTGCAGGACCCTCCCGGCCGCCGCAAGTCCATCCATTCCGTCCTTTGTTGTGAGCCAACCTTTGCCTATTCCCGGAAAATAGGTCTTTCCTTCAAAAGCATATGGGAAGTAGGAGGATCCTCCGGTACCGAACGTGGTCAGAGTTGTTGGCTGAAAAGCTCTCCAACCCTCGCGGAAAAGGCCGTCGAGGGTGTCGGAGTCCTTAGGAATGCGACACCGTTCCCCGGATGGCGAGATGAGTTGATCATAGCGCGCGCCGGAGCCATGCCCCAGTCCCAGCACCTTCTCGTAGAAGAGCTGCCTGTATTTCGTCTGAGATGCGCTCTTGGAATGCCAAATAACGTAATCGCAGGCGCCCTTCAGGAACTGAGACGCTAGGCCAGCCATCTTCTGTACGGTGATCAGACTAATGAAATTCTCGCTCCCAAACACCTCATCCATGAGGCAGCGGACGAGATGGACGTTTTCGTCGCCGATCTGGACGAAGATGCTTCCGGTTTCGGTGAGGAGTTCGCGGGCGACGACGAGTCGGTCGCGGAGGTAGGCGAGGTAGGAGTGGATGCCGAGTTCCCAGGTGTCGCGGAAGGCGCGGATCTGTTCGGGTTGGCGGGTGGCGTCTTCGGCTTTGCCGTCTTTGACGTCGCGTTTGCGTGTGCTGACTTGCCAGTTGGAGCCGAATTTGATGCCGTAGGGCGGGTCGAGATAGATCATCTGGACCTTGCCTTTGAGGCCTTCCTTCTCGGCGAGCGAAGACATGACGAGCATCGAGTCTCCGAGGATCATCCGGTTGGCCCAGTTCTGTTCATGCTGGTAGAAGTCGATGAGGTCTTCGAACTGGATGCCGTTGAAGTCCGCGAACAGGAGTTGTTCCGGTTCGGGTTCGCCGGCCTTGGCGGTATCGCGTAGGTTCTCAATGAGGGCCTGGGGATGGATCTTCTCTTGGATGTATACCGGTACGAGGGGGATCTCGAGCGGATGGCGATCCTGGTCGTCCTTGCCTTTCCAGACCAGTTGCGGATCGAGGGACGGATCCCGAGGATACAGCATGGTCCGCGGCGCCAATTCGTCATCCTTGACGAAATCCCGCAGTTCCTGTGTCGGGATATTCGACCGCTTATCGCGATGTTTGAGCGCGTCGACCGGGGTTGGCCCCTTGCGTTTCGCTTTCATTGCTTATTCCTTCCATTGACCTTTGCGCACAATCAATGTGCGCCAACGTAGGCGCAGATTTGTTCTGCGCTGATCTTCGGCGCCAGCGTAACCGCGATCCCGTCCGGCCCCAGCGCACAATCAATGTGCGCCTACTTTCCGACCTTGCGCACAATCAATGTGCGTCAACGTAGACGCAGATTCGTTCTGCGCCGATCTTCGGTGCCAGCGTAACCGCGATCGCGTCCGGCCCCAGCGCACAATCAATGTGCGCCTACGTAGGCGCAGATTCGTTCTGCGCCGATCTTCGGTGCCAGCGTAACCGCGATCGCGTCCGGCCCCAGCGCACAATTAATGTGCGCCTACTTTCCGACCTTGCGCACAATCAATGTGCGCCTACGTAGGCGCAGATTCGTTCTGCGCCGATCTTCGGTGCCAGCATAACCGCGATCGCGTCCGGCCCCAGCGCACAATTAATGTGCGCCTACTTTCCGACCTTGCGCACAATTAATGTGCGCCCACTTTCCGACCTTGCGCACAATCAGTGTGCGCCTACTTCACCAACGTCTAACCAATCGCACCGGTGGTACATATACTCGCCGGAACGCAGTTTTGCCTTTCCTGGATTGTCGCGAACGTAGTCGCGGATCCGAATCAACTCGTCTCCGTTGCGCACTATATGGTCGAAACTCTCGTGCTGCCAGAGCCGCCCGGACCTCCCCGCAAGTCGGTTGATCCGCACGGCGCTGTGTCGCTTGACGGATCCGGAAAGGGTTTCAAGATCTTGCTCCGGATAGGGCACGAGGAGCCAGTGGACGTGATTCGGCATGATGACGAAATCGCCGCAGTGCAGGCGTCTGCCGTGGTAGAAATGGAGCACGTCCGCCAGAATGCTGGCGGCCTCGGCTTTCCGAAGCAGGCAGGATCCGTGGCATTTGTCGATCTCGACGTGAAACCGTCGGGCTTCTTCGTGCTCGAAGGCGCGTCGAACGTCTTGGGGAATCTGACGGTAACGCCGGTCGCGCTCGGCGCGTGGAAGGTCGTCGGGTATGCCGTGTGCGGCCAGCCATTGGCGGCGATCATCGGCCCATGCGCGCATCACGGAGGCCGGAATCGAGTCGCCGAGCCGGAAGGTGACGAAGTGAACCGTGCCGTCTTGCTGCCAATGGGGTAGGTGGTAGCGGTAGGTGCGGACGTGTTGATGGGTATCGAGAAAGGTGAATGAAAATGGATCGGAACTTGGCGTAGCAGTAGGCGCAGATTTGTTCTGCGCTGGGCTCGGCGTCAGGCTTTCCGGCCCTTGCGCACAATCAATGTGCGCCAACTGCGCCAACTCATCGTGCGCTGACATATTCGCGAATCTCCGCCACGGCGTTCCACGGATCCTTGATCTCGATATAGTCCCACCGGCCGAATCCGCCGTGGTTATTGACGGCGGGTATCCATAGGGTCTTGGCCGTAGCTACCTTGGCCTCTTTGTCTCGACGGGCCGCGCCGGATACCTCGATGATCAGGTTCAGCAGGTCCTCGGCCCCGTGCCCGTCGCCGATGCGGACGATGAAATCCGGCACGTAGCTCCGTTCGTCACCGTCCACGGTGTACGGAATCTCGAATCCGAGATTCTGGTTCTTGACGTAGCACACGACCTCGTCCATCTGTTCGAGCGCCTGGGCCATCTTCTGTTCCCACGAATCTGTGTCGGCGACGGCATAGTTCACGTGGCATTTGTCGGGATGGGTCTGATACACGGGCCGCGTGGTGTCGAAATCGACGTACCGCGTCGAGCCGACGGTATCGTAGGGCTTGAGGATCGGCATGAGTCGTTTCTCGCCGGTGTCGGCTTGGACGATGGACTGGTAGATCCTATCCGCCGCGTTGTGGGCGAATTCGGCCAGGAGCAGGAGCTGTATGAAGGTGTTGTCCTTGCATCGGACGCACTGCCGCAGCCAGCGGCGCGTAATATCGAGGATCTGCGGAAACAGGAACTGCCGGCTGTTGCCCTGATCGTCGCGGAAGTAGGTTTCCATGGTGAGCTTGGCCAGGCTGAAGGCCACGTATTGCTCGCGTTGGGCCTTGAGGTCGTCGAGGGTCTGGATACTGTGCTCGCCGACAATCGGGGCGGATTCCGTCCAGGTGGCAATGTCCTGCGTGCTCAACGTGATGATGGACTCGTCGGAGAACCGGGCGCCCAATCGCTCGGTGGGGATGTCGTAGCGGTAGCCCATGAGCCGCGGAAAGGTGATTTCGCAGGACTGGCGTTCCTCGACGGCTTTCACGCGGTAGATCTTGCGCGGCGTCGGGATACTTGTTCCGCTTCCGGCGCACGGGATGAATGAAAACGGCACGCCGAACACCTCGGCATACTCCGGCTCGAACTTGCCGTCCTCGTTGACGGCGTAGCTCATCCGGCGCAAGCCGCGGCCGATGACCTGTTCGCAAAGCAGTTGCGTGCCAAAGGCCCGAACGCCGAGGATGTGCGTCACGGTGTTGGCGTCCCAACCTTCCGTCAGCATCGACACGCTCACCACGCATTTGACGTGTTCGCCAAGTTTGCCCGGTTTGCCGACGGTGTTCATGACCTCGCGGAGCAGGTCCTCGTCGGTAAGCTGCTCGACGTCGCGATCCGGAAAGCGCAGGCGGTACTCCTGCTTGAACTCGTCGATCTCGATGGCGGCGATCTTCTTGAAATCGGCGCTCATGGCCTCGCCGGACTCCAACTGCTCGCTGTCGATAAGGATGGTGCTCGGCCGAGGGTTCCAGCCGCCGTGGCCATCGTCGTTGCGGAAAACTTCGAGGGCGCCGGCCTGCACGACGGTTTGGCCCTGAATCGTCTTTTCCCAGCCGGCGACGTAGTCGTACACAAGCTTGGACACGTTGGTGTTGTTGCAGACGACGATAAACACGGGCGGCGTCTGACCTCGCTCGCGCGCTTCCGAGGTCTCCCACTCGCGGTAGGATTTTTCGTAGTGATTGTAGAGGCTGTGGAGGGCGCCCTGGAGTTCTTTGGGCAACTTCGGCGGGCCGGATACGGCGGCCGTGCCGCGTCCCTTCTTGGGAAGCTCACCTCGGATGCGGCCCCAGATGTCGCGATAGGTGGGCAAATCGCCCGTGACCGAGTCGTCCGCCACCGGTACGCGTGGAATTTTGACGATGCCGCTCTCGATAGCGTCTATGAGCGAGAAATCGGATACCACCCAGCCGAACAAGGTGCCTTCCGAATAGCCGGAGCCTCGGAGGAAGAACGGTGTAGCGGACAGATCGTAGACACACCGGATGCCGAGCTTGGCCTTGATGGCTTCGAGGCCCGAGATCCAGACGCGGGCGGCTTGCTCTCGTTTCGCGGCCTCGACGCGATCATCGCCGGTCAGCTTTTCCTCTCCCGACTCGGGCTTGTGGCGATAGCAATGATGGGCTTCGTCGTTGATGACGACGATGTTGGTCTTGTTGCCGAACTCGCGGCAGGCCCGGCGGACCATCTGCTCGGGGGTTTCCTTGAAACGGTCGGGATCGTCGGGCGCGGCGAGCTGTTTGGTGGTCTTGCTGACGGCGAGCGTCTCGCGGAGTCCAAAGGTGTGGAAGTTCGTGATGAGGATCTTGGCCTTCTGGAGTTCCTGGATGAGATGTGGCGGCAGAACGTCGCGTTGTCGGTAGTAGTTGTCGGGATCGTTCGGTAGAAGCACGCGCAGGCGGTCTCGGATGGTGATACCGGGCGTGACGATGAGGAACGTGTCCGAGAATTTGGCGTCTTGCCGATTGGCGATTTTGTTCAGGGCCTGCCACGCGATGAGCATCGCCATGACAACGGTTTTGCCGGAGCCGGTCGCCATCTTGAACGCGATACGGTACAGGAGCGGATTGGCGGCCGCGTTGGCTTCGTGGAGTTCGTTCGCCATCCAGGCGTCGCCGTATTTCTTGGCGGCCTCGGCAAGGTAGATGACCGTCTCGAGCGCCTCGAGCTGGCAGAAGAAGAGCTTCTTCTCGCGCTCGGGATTCGTCCAGTACTCGATGAGCTGTGACGTCGTGCGTGTGACGCCCGGATACTTCCCTTGACGCCATATCGAGACGCGCTCTCGGATTTGGTTGATTAGCTTGTTCTCTTCGGCTCGGTCCTTCGTCCATTCTGATTCGAGCGTCAACTGCTTGGTGCGTTTCTTGGGCCTCGGAATAGGCACGAAATACATGCTGACGCGCCGGCCCTTCGCCACTTCGTCGGTAATGCCTTCATTATCGAACTTGAAATGCCGGGTCGGCTCGATGAAGGGCGAGTTCAAGACCGGGTTTTCAATCACCACTTGCTTCATCCGAGAATCTCCCCGCAAAGGCTAGGTTGCCTCACTACTCTACATGAGGCGAGCGGCGTGAGCAAGATTGGGCATCAGACCTAGTGCGCTCGTTGGCGCAACGTTGGCGCAGATTTGTTCTGCGCGGAAGTAGGCGCAGATTTATTCTGCGCTGATTCTTCCGGCCCCAGCGCACAATCAATGTGCGCCTACGTAGGCGCACGATCAACGTGCGCCAACTATCGCGTCACGGGCTCCCTCAGATCCGGTTTTCGGTGCCGGTGAGGATGCGGCGGATGTTGGCGCGGTGGCGGAGGATGATGAGAAGGGCCATGGCGGTGGCCAGGACGCGGATGGGCCAGGGGTTTGGTAGCGCCCAGACGATGACGCAGAAGGCTATCGCGGCCGAGATGGATCCGGCGCTGACCATTCGGGTGAGCGCGGTCACGAGCGCGAATACAGCCGCCGCGAGGATCGTCGGCACCGGGCACAGTCCGAGGAATACGCCGGTGCTGGTGGCGACGCCTTTGCCGCCTCTGAACTGGAGGAAGATGGAGGCGGTGTGGCCGGCAACGGCCGCGGCACCGCAGAGGATCGGAGCGTATGGCCAGCTTGAAACCGCGCTGATGACGACGACCGGCAGGAGGCCTTTAGCCATGTCGCAGGCGAGCGCCACACTGCCGAGTCTCTTGCCGAGAACGCGCATGGTATTCGTGGCGCCGATGTTGCCGCTGCCGTGCTGGCGTATGTCGATGCCGCGCAGCCTTTGCCCAAGCCAGAGACCCGTCGGCACGGAACCGAGCACGTACGCCCCCATGACGCCTAGGACAACCTGAATCGCTTCCGGCATGGACTGGGGCTCCTCAACGCAGGCGATCTAGCGCTACGGACGTTCGGTCGTGCCCTCGCGTAGCTCAATGGCGATGGGCACGCCCTCGAATCCGTATTCAGCCCGCAACTGGTTCTCGATGTGCCGCACGTAGCTGAAGTGGAACAGGCGCTTCTGGTTCACGAACAGGACGAAGGTGGTCGGTTTGACACCGCTCTGCGTCGCGTAGAGCACTTTGGCCTGCTTGCCCTTGTGCGTACTCGACACCGACTCGCCGCGTAGCTTGTCGATGAACCGGTTCAACTCACCGGTCGAAATGCGTTTCTCGGCCTCGGCGGCGACGCGGTCGATGTATTCGAACACGGTGAACAGCCGCTTGCGCGTGAGGCTGGAGATGGTCATGAACGGCACATATTTCAGAAACGGCATCTTGAGATCGATCGCGTCATCGATGCCCTTGAAGTGCTTGGCCTTGTCTTCGACCAGATCCCACTTGCTCCAGGCGATGACCATGGCCGTGCCTTGCTCGCGGACGTAGTCGAGGATGCGCTTGTCTTGTTCCGTAATGCCTTCGACGGCCTCGAGCATGACGAGACAGACGTCGGCGCGTCGAACGGATCGCAGCGCCCGCGCGACGCTGTACTGTTCAACCTTCCGCGTAATGCCGGCCTTGCGGCGCATGCCGGCCGTGTCAATCAGCAGGTAGTGGCGGCCTTTCCACTCGAAATCGATGTCGATCGCGTCGCGCGTGGTACCGGGCCTCGAGTCGACGATACTGCGCTCCTCGTTCAGAATCGCGTTGACGAAGGAGGACTTGCCGACGTTCGGCTTGCCGATCACCGCCACTTTGGTGACGGGCGGGCCCTCGATCTCGGCCCGCGACTCGACATCTTTGGGCTCCGGCAGGCGCGCCACGATGGCGTTCATGAGATCGTCCATGCCCCGGCCGTGACCGGACGAGATGGCCACGAGATCGGCCATCCCGAGTTCGTGAAAGTTGTGAACGTTCAGGGCCAATCGCTCGTTGTCGAGCTTGTTCACGGCCAAGACCACAGGTTTGCCGTACTTGAACAACTCGAGGCACAGCTCATGGTCGGTGCGCGTGATCTCCTGTTGGCCGTCGACGACAAATACGACCACGCAGGCCTCGTCCAGCGCGAAACGCACTTGTTCTTGCATCTTCTGAACCACGGGATCGATGGGATTCTCAACGATGCCGCCCGTGTCCACCATGCGGAACCGCCGGCCGCCCCATTCCGCGGTTGCGAAGAAGCGATCGCGGGTAATGCCTTCCTCCGCGTGGACAATGGCCCGCTGACGGCCCGTGATACGATTGAACAAGGTCGACTTGCCGACGTTGGGCCGTCCACAGATAGCGACCAGCGGGAGATCGCGCGTCCTGGCCATTACGCTGGGTCCTTGACACCTACCTGCCGACAACCGGCGTAGATGTAGTCAACAAGCGAGACTACCGTGAGCGCCGCTGTCGCCAGGATGAGTCCGCGGGCGAAGGGCACCTCGAGGAGCACCGCCACCACCGACGCATATTGGAACACCGCCGTGGCCTTTCCCGAGAGTCGGGGACGAACGCTGAGGGTGCCGAAGTACTCGTGGATAACAAAGGAGCCGATGACAATCGTGACATCCCGGCCGAGGACCAACGGCGGAAACCAGTAGGGCACGTGCGTGGCAAAGTGGTCGTTCACGGCCAAAAACACAAAGGCCAAGTTGATCATCAGCTTGTCGGCTAGCGGATCCAACACCCTGCCCAGGCGCGACTGCTGGTTGTAGTTCCGCGCGATATACCCATCCACGCAGTCCGACACCGCCGCCGTCAGGTAAAGAACCAGAGCGGCATGCCGAAGCCATACGCGATCCGGCCCATATCCGGCAATACACGCCAGAAATACCGGGATAAAGGATAGTCGAATCAGGGTTATTCGGTTTGCGAGCGTCACCAGGAATCCTTCGGTACCAACGTCGTCAACCGCCGGTCGTGGCGGTCACCAGCCGCACTGCGTCGATCTCGACCGCCCCCGGACTCAACCCGTTGACTGTCACCGCCCCGCAAATGAAAACGCGCCTCTTGCAGAAACCCGTTCCCGTGGAGCGTTTCGACCCTACGCACGGTATGGTAGGGAAATGGACACAAGTTGTCAATTTTGCCCGGACGCCGCCGACCGGCGCAAGGTCAGCGATGGGACCGCATCACGCCTCGTTGATATTGAGCAATCTCCGGATCTGAACCACCAGTTCCGCTGGCAGGAACGGTTTTTCGACATAGCTGGCCGCGCCCACCTTGAGGATCTGGGCCCGGGCACTGGGATTGTGCGCAGAAGACAGACACACCACGGGTATCTGTTGCGTCGTGGGGTTGGCCTTGAGCTGCTCGCACACCTCATATCCGCTCATCATAGGCATCATGATGTCCAGTAAAACCAGGTCCGGCCGTTCGGTTTCGACCATATCGAGCGCGCTGATCCCGTCATAGGCACGCAACACTTCAAACCCCTCGCCACTCAGTGCGTGGCCGATGACAGACACCACATCCGGTTCATCGTCCACCACCAGAATCTTCATCTTGTTCATTATCACTCCCTCACCGTGTTCCTCGTTGCCCGCCCACCGTGAAATCGATGGTGTGCATTCTCGGAGCCGTGCGTGGCGGAAGCGTAGCCCGTGAGGGCAGATTCACGGCACGCGGCTCAAGGCGCTCGATGGGCGTGCGCACAAGCTGCACGCCGTGATCCGTGAATCCGTCAACCATGCTCTCGTATCGGACAATCACCCCCTCGGTCGGAACGGAAAGCGGCACCTGAAAATCGTCGTCGCGCATCATCTGAATCGAAACCGCCGTATCCGTCGGCAGAATCTCAATCATCCGGAGTCGCATGCCGTGCGGACTGAGGTCCATCACGACTGCCTTCAGCTTCTCCTCGGGATTATCGGTCACCCACACCAGGCACGGCCGGCATGTCGCCGTGCGCGGCGATTTCCGCCGTCCGCGATGCAGCGACTTCTCGTCCGAGGAAAGAATCATGTCATCCGCCATAGTCACCATCCACAACAGCTCGGCACATGGCCAAGGTATTCCCTCAACCCGACTACCCAGACCCTTCTACCATCAAGTTCTCCCTTTACAATAACGTAATCACTGCCGATGTGTCCAGCCTCGCGGGAGCCGGACGGTGGCATCTCCGCCTAAGTCTCTATTATACCAAAAACACCAATAATACGCAAGATGAATCGATTACTTTGTTTTTAGTGCAAAAGATACGAAACCGATCCTCGTACATTGCGCATCTATTGCCTGTTTGGGTGAGGGGATGGTATACTTAGGGCCAGAAGGATTGCCGAGCCATTCTAACGGTAAACTGAGAGGACTCCGGGGTGCGCGGGCTGCAGTTGCTCTCGGGGAAGGAGTGACTTGAGGTAGGTTACGTCCATACCGCGCACCCCGGAGTCCTCTGTTGGTTGTTTCTCCTGAATACTCATGGCCGAGGGCGGCGCATCCGGAAGGCGGGCTCAAATGATCGAAGCGGAGCGCATCGGGATGGTAGAAACGGAGGCGAGCCCTTACGGGCATAGACGCGGTTGCTCTTGGGGAAGGAGTGACTCGAGGTAGGTCTTCACGCCCATGCTGCCATGAACTCGCCTCCGATGGGTAGCCGCCTGCTCTGCCGGCCGCCTCACGGCCATTCTCGGTCGTCCGCGGTTTGGGGGAGGGGCGGGTTCGCGGAGACCTGGCTGTAGTTACTCTTGGGGAAGGAGTGACTTAAGGTGGGGGTCTCACTAAACGCCCCGCGAACCCGCCTCGATACTTGGGCCAATCCACTAGAAAACGGACTTAGCCCTGTCCTCCGCAGCGTGTACGGTGGGGACCGTCACGCCGGCAGATGGACCAAGAAGAAAGACGGGCCTACAGAACCTGGCTGTAGTTACTCTTGGGGAAGGAGTGACTTGAGGTAGATCTTACCGTACGCTCCGTAAACCCGTCTTAGTGAGGCTTAATTCAACTGTGTGCCAATCGGCTCTAGGCCGTCTTCAGATACCTAAGGCTGATACCTTGGTGAAAGATGTCTGGATTTCGCCTCCTCTGAAGTCAGGTACGATCTTGATATGGAGAACGTTGACACCGGAAATCGGCTTATCCGGCGTCGCAACTTCGTAAGCGGACGTCCGTTTGTTGGCAAACGTACGTCCGCTGATGTGCTCCTTGAACAGAGGGCGCATGTAGTCATCGCTCACGTAGATGTCGTATCCCGTGTGGTTGGCCGGATGATCGTCGGGCGCCCACTCGAGGTAGATCGACTTGACGCTCCGGGGGCGATCATCGCGGTTTGTGATGACCACAAACACCTGTTCTGCGGGAAGCTCCGTGCTTCCCCGCGTCAGAATCTCGCGCTCGAAAAACGCCTTGGCCGCCACGTCGGGCGTAATTTTGTTCGCCCAGGCCACCTCGGTCGCAACGTCCACTTCCCGCGCGACCAGGGCCGACTGCCCGATGACGAGGTCAACCTGCTCGCCGGGCTCCACTTCGCGAAATGCCAGCTCGTTTTCAACTTGAACCCGTCCCTGCTCGACGGTGACAACGGTCTTACCGTCTCTGACGGACACCTCGAACGCGGTACCGAACACGGTGATATCACCCGTAGGGGTATTCACGCGGAACAGGCGACCGTCCCGGCCGACGTCGCACCAAATCTCACCGGATTCCACGCTCACGCGCCGGTCGTTACACAGCTTGACCCGCGTATCGGAATTGACCTTCAACTGGGTCGGCCCGGCCAGCGTCAGCATCAAGGCGCTGTCGGGACCCGTCTCGAAACGTTCACCGCACTTGACAAACGCTCGGACAGTTACGGCCTCCCGCGACTCGCTCGCGTACATGCTGGACCGCACGGCGCCGGCACAATGGGTAACCACGCCAATCACATCCGAACCGTTGCCCCAGGTCTCAGGCCATTGGGACACGATGGTCACGGCCAGAATCAGCAGCACCACCAACACGGCGGCCGGAACGAGTCGGGCCATGCGGGTCCACCGCGATGTGATATGCTTCGCCCGGAGGTTAATGGTCTGGACGTCGGCCCTCTCCTGTTCCATCTCGGGCAAGTGCTCGATGATTTGTGGAACGAGGCTGTGCTGAAGCCGTTCCTCGGAGAACGTTTCGAATAAGTCCGCACACATCTGTCGATGCTTGTGGAGCAAGACCTCGCACGTCGGACACTGGACCACGTGCTGCTCAAAAATGACCCGGTCCGACTGCGTCAGCTCACCATCCACGTAAGCCTGAATCAGTCGCTCTACCTGCGCACACGATGCCACCTGGATTCTCCCTCACTCTCATTCAAATCCGCCAAAACATCCCGCAACTGGCGGCCCGCACGGTACAGGATCCCACGAATCTCCTCCTCGGACTCGCCAGTAAACCCACTAATCTCACGGTAACTCAACTCCTGCAAATACCGTAATACCACCGGCAACCGACACCGCTCGGGAAGCGAATCTATCGCCATCTGAACCCGTTCATAGCGCTCGCTGCGCTCCAACCGGCCACGCGGACCTTCACGCGCGTCCTCGATGGACACCGTTCGACGGAACGGCAACGGCGTTTCATTCCGGATCTTTTTCAAATGTCTACGGAGCCAGTTGGCGGCCGTCCGGCACGCAATGGCCTTCAACCACGGTCCAAACCGATCACGCTCCTTCAGTCGCGGCAACGCGCGATAGGCATTCAGGAAAGTCTCTTGCGCGATATCTTCAGCGGCGCCATAGCGACCGGCGTAGTAGTACGCCGTCGCATACACCGCGTCTTGGTATCGCTCGACGAGCTTCCCAAACGCCTCCGCATCACCCTCGACGGACCGGAGAACCAGTTGCTCATCTTCAAATGCCATCGTCATTCCTTCCCCAAAAATCATACCCGTCCGATGGCGAACCTACCACTCAACCTTGCTGTATAATAGGTGGCCTCGAATGCGCGGCGGAAGCACGCATCGTTCCACAATGGAACAGCACCCCCGGCTCCCCCCCGCTCAGAAGCGTTGTCCCAGCGCTTCAATCGCCCGATCCGAATGCCCGGCCGCGCGCAGAGGCACAACGATGTCCTGTTCCATCACTGGGACATAGTACTCCAAGAGCTCGCCTTCGCCCGTCATCTCGAGAACCGAGGCCTGCCCGGCCATCAGGATGGCATGTCCAGGCCTGAGCGGAGCGCCCGCGCCCATGGCTGCGACCTGAATCCTTCCGCTCTTCAGGAGCATGATGTGGAATGACGTTCCGCCGGTTTCGCGAGTGAGATGGCCGGAGACACACACTTCTTCGGCGGCGAAGTAGCGACAGGCGGCCAGGAGCGCGCACCGGGCTCCGGCTCGGTCATAGCCCAGCGGCGTCAGCTTGCCGCCCTTGCTTGAAGCGAATGCCGCTACCTCAAGAGACTTGTCTACGTGGAGGGTCCGGGCCGTGCCGTCGGCTTGTAGACGCCCCCAGTCATAGAGGCGATACGTGATGTTGCTGTTCTGCTGGATCTCGGCCAACACAATCCCGGCTCCGATGGCATGCACGCGACCCGCCGGTACGAACACAGAATCGCCGGACTGTACCTGGAAACGCCTGACGAGGCCTTCGACGGATCCCTCCGCAATGGCCCGGGCCAAGGCGTCCCGGGTGACACCTTCCTCGAGACCGCAGATAAGCTCGCTGCCGGGGTCAGCGCTCAGGATGTGCCACATCTCGGTTTTTCCCACGTCGGGTTCACCGAGGCGCCGCGCGTCGTCATCGCTGGGATGGACCTGCACGGAGAGCGGCTGGTCCGAGTCGATGAGTTTCAGGAGAAGCGGGAAACGTCCGTGGATGGTCTGCGGGGCGTGCGACCCGAGAATGGCGGCCGGAGCCCGTTTGAGCAGGGCGCCAAGGGTTTCGCCCTCGAACGGGCCCGAGGTGACGACACTCTCGCACTCCGCATGGTCCGAGAGCAGCCATGCCTCGCCGATGGTCTTGTCGGCCGGCGGATTGAGGCCGATCCGTTGGGCGAGTCTGCTTCCGCCCCAGATCCGCTCGAAGAATACAGGGGTGAACTCGATAACGCCCGGTATGGGTTCCATGTCGACTCCTTCGCCGGACGCAGCACTAGAGGATTACGCCGCCAACGGCGCCGCCGGTGACATAGCTGTAGTACGCCGCGAGTATCGCCTTGCCGAAGAAGAGCACAATGAGACCGGCCGCCGCGAGGTACGGGCCGAAAGGCAGGTAGTGGCCCGGGGAAAGCCCCTCGGCCTCCTCTTCCGAAGCGGACTCCCCTTTCTGTTTGACGCGCCACCGATCAAGGGCGATCATCGTGATGCCGACCACACTGCCCAGGCAGGACGAGATCATGATGATGAGGATTACACCGCGCCATCCCAGAAACGCCCCCAGCATGGCCAGCAGCTTCACGTCGCCAAAACCCATACCTCGTTTGCGGAGAATAACCAGGCTGATCTTATCGAGGAGATAGAGGCTTCCGCCCCCCACCACCGCGCCGATGAGCGAGTCGAAGACATCGTTCACGACCAGGCCGCTGGGCGGATAGAGCATACCGACGAGCGCGAGCAATATGCCGAGAGGAATGCCTGGAAACGTCACTTCATTGGGTATGGTCCAGTCGGTGAGGTCCACGAAGGTCACCAGCACCATGGAGGCCACGAACCCCATGTAGATGGGTGTGGCAGCGGTGAATCCGAATCGCCAGAACACGAAAAGAAACAGCAGGCCGGTAATACTCTCCACGAGGGGATACATCCAACTGATGGATTGGCCGCAGTGTCGACACTTCGCGCCCAGGAGAACCCAACTCAGAATGGGCACGTTGTCATGCCAGACGATCAGGCTGTCGCACTTGGGACAGTGCGAACGCGGCTTCACAATGGACTCGCCGCGCGGGAGTCGATAGACACACACGTTCAAGAAGCTCCCCACCATGCAGCCCAGAACAAAGCTGACCAGCGAGAAGAATGTGTACAGGGGCGACAGATCGATTGGCTCGGTCATCTACTCTCCACTCACTACCAGTTCGGAAACCAACACCGACGGTGCGCCGTACGCGCCGAAGAAACGAAGATCGTTGGCGGGCGTTACGATACGCGCCAAGACATCCTTCATGTTGCCTGCCGCGGTCACTCCTCGGAACGGACCCGTCACGGCGCCACCTTCTATCATAAGGCCCGACACGCCAAAACTGAAATCGCCCGAGATCGCATCAGCGGTGTGAACGCCCATCGCTCCCGTGATCCACAGGCCGTGGCCGGCCTCCTTAACGAGATCTTCGCACGGACGCGGGCCCGGTTCCAAGAGGAAACAGCTCGGACTCACCTCGGGCGCCGAACGAAAGCCCCCTCGACCGGCATTCGCCGTCGTGTGGGTCTTCATGCGATGGGCGGTGTAGGCATTGTGAAGGAATCCGACGAGTCGGCCCTCGTCCACGAGCACCGTCCGTTGCCCTGCCGCGCCTTCGCCGTCAAAAGGCGCACGGCCCGAGCCATCCGGATGATCGTTTTGGTCGACGATCGTCACGGCGGCGGCCGCAACCCTCTCACCCGCGCAGTCCTGAAACAGTGATTTTCGCTTCAAGACGCTGCTCGCCGTCAACGCCGGCCCAAGCACGCCAAGAAGGGATGCCGTTACGCGGTTCTCGAACACCACCGGAACGCACCGCGTGCGCAACGGTTTCGCCCCGAGGCTCCGCGTCGCGCGTTCGGCGCACTGCTGGGCCACCCAGTCACTGCGCAAGGCATCGAAGCGCCGCTGGATATCGAATTCGGAACTCCTCTCCGCATCCACACCGTCCTCTTTCGCGGCGGCGACCACCCAACAAGCGCACTGCGCCGTTTGGAAGATACGATAGAGACCACGCGAATTGACTACGCGAATCGCGCGCCGCCCATCGGAATAGCCTGCTTCCTGGACATGCGTGATTCGGCGATCGCTCTCGAGCGTCCGGCGCTCGAGATCCTGGGCCAATCGGACTTTGCGCTCCACCGGAATGGTCTCGAATTCCTCCTCACGCCAGTCATCGTCGGACGTACCGGCGTCCGCGGGCAGGACATTGTGTTCGTCCGGGGCACATTGCAGGGCGTTCGCAAGCGCCGCGTCCACTACGCACTCGAGATCATCGTCCCGACGGCTGCTGTAGGCGAATCCCATCCGCCGGTCGTCCGTGAACACGCGAAGGCCAATGCCCTTCGACTCGGAGAACGACAGAGTCTCGACAATGCCCTGGGCCACTTCGATATCGAGCGAGCTATCGTCGAGGCCCACGGCCTCGGCCTCGGCGGCGCCCTTCTGACGGGCCGTCTCGATCAGCAGAGTTAACGTATCGACCGTCACTGTGGCTCCTTGGCGCTCACAAAACGCCATACACGGCGCGGAACGCCGGCGCTATCCAATCCAGAACACGGATGCCGAGGATCAGCGCGTCCGTGGCCGTAGGGCCTGCCGGCCAAGCAGGTTCGGCCACGGGATGTGCGCCGTCGGCACGCATTGCACCCCATTCTGATGGCTCGGGCGCCAACGCGTCAACCCACGCGCGCAGGCCGTCGACGCCATAGGCCTTGAGGAAGTACCAAAGCGCCCAGATCTCGACATGCAGACCCTTGTTCGGAAAGCCCACCACCTCACGCGCATCAGCAATCGCGCAGTCCAAATCGCCCCAGCACGCGTGACTTCGTTCTTTCCATGCATTGAGGATGACCGTGTCTCCATTCCGCAAGAGCCGGCTGTGGGCACGCACATAGTCCGGGCCGAAATCTCCCCGGCGGTACGCCATGTAGCTCATTTGGGCGCAGCCATCGCTCATGAGGCCCCAGAGGCGACAAAGGTCGTCGTCGCCGTCCAGTGGATCCAGGGCCTGGTAAATATCCGTACAGATGCGAACGCGCAGGCCGTAACGCCGGGTCACCCATCCATTGAACTCCCGAAAACGGCACTGAACCTCGTCATACCGGCGAAGTCCGTGAAGGATTTCCCAACGCAGACCATAGGTCGGAAAACACGCTTGTGGGAGCGCCTCCATATCGTAGACCAGCGTTGTGATCGTGCCATCGAGAAACCCCCGGTCGTTGAGAAAGGCCAATACCGATTCGATTTCGGGACGTAGCGAAGGAAACGACCAGATGTTGACGAAGTCGAGACCCTCGGCCGTGGGAGTCACGGAAAGGTGGACCTCGATGCCGTGTTCCCTGCAACGCGTGAGCCGGCCTACCAGCGCGTCGTTGAGGTGGTCGGCGTTGACGCCAAACACGAAATACACATTTCGGGCGGCCAGCAAGCGGAGCGTGGCGTCGTCCAAGGCAAAGGCGGCCCGTTCGGAATCCGGAGGATCCAGGGGCTTGCCGTAAGTCCAAATGCCGATGCGATGTTCGCCCGCAGGGCCTTCCAGCCGATCAGCCCGCGGAACGCCGGCTCCGGAAGCGAACAGAAGGCCGGCCATGATCGTCAGGCGCACAAGAGCCCTTCGTCCTCGCCCAACATGCATCCGTCGTAGCCGCGTGCCTATCTCAGGCCCGCCGTTTGGCGGCGTCGACTAGGGACTTCACGAAGGACCCCACTCGAGCCGCCGTGTCCGGAGCATCGCCAAGCGCCCCCACCATGCGCACAATCGCGCTGCCGACAATAACACCATCGGCATAGCCGGCCACTTCCGCGGCCTGTTCGGGAGTGGATATCCCGAAGCCAACTGCCACGGGCGCTTCGGTGTGTTCCTTGATTCGCGCAACCATCATGGGAACGGAGGTCTCGATGCGGTCACGCTCTCCGGTCACGCCGGTCCGCGACACGTAGTACACGAAACCGGTCGCGGCACCGGCAATGAGCGCGATGCGCTGTTCGGTACTTGTCGGCGCCGCCAGAAAGATCGTGGAAAGGCCCCGTTCGTCGAGGTAGTGCTTGTACTCACCGGCCTCTTCCGGAGGCAGATCCACACACAGCACGCCGTCCACGCCGGCTTCGGCGGCGTCCGCCGCAAACTCCGGAACGCCATAGGCCAAGACGGGATTGTAGTACGTGAAAAGGACGATAGGGATCTCGGTCTTCTGGCGGAGGTCCTTGACGAGGCCGATGATGTCTCGAAGCGACGTGTTGTTCTTCAGGGCGCGTTGGGCCGCTTCCTGGTTCACGACGCCGTCGGCCACCGGATCCGAGAACGGCACACCGAATTCGACGATGTCGGCACCCGCCTCTTCAAGGGCCATCACCAAGTCGCCGGTCATCTTCAGCGTGGGATCGCCGGCGGTTATGTATGGAATAAAGGCGACTTCGCCTCGGGATTTCAGTTCCTTGAAACGGCGTTCTATCCCATTCATGGCATTTCCTCCTCGGACAGGATGAATCGGGCCGCCTGCTGGACGTCTTTGTCGCCCCGGCCGGACAGGTTCACCACCAGGATCGCATCCTTGGGCATCTCCGGTGCAACCTTCATGGCGTGTGCGATGGCGTGGGCGCTTTCGAGTGCCGGGATGATGCCTTCGAGATGGCTCAGGCACTGGAACGCATCGAGGGTCTCGCGATCGTCGGCATACGTGTACTCCACACGCCCGATAGCGTGCAGATAGGCATGTTCCGGCCCCACGCTGGCATAGTCGAGGCCCGCCGAGACGCTGTGGGTGTTCGCGATCTGCCCATTCTCGTCCTGCAACACGTAACTCATGGCGCCCTGAAGCATGCCGGGCCGGCCGCCGGCGAACCGCGACGCGTGCTTCCCGCTCGGGATGCCCAGACCGCCGGCCTCGACGCCGATCATGCGAACCCCCTTGTCGTGCAGAAAATCGAAGAAGAGGCCGATGGAGTTGCTTCCACCGCCCACGCACGCGATGAGGCAATCGGGCAGGCGGCCTTCCAGTTCGAAGAGTTGCTCCTTGGTTTCGCGTCCGATCACCCGCTGGAAATCGCGGCAGATCATCGGGAAAGGGTGCGGGCCATGTACGGTTCCGAGCAGATAGTGCGTGTGGCCGACGTTCGTCACCCAATCGCGTAGCGCCTCGTTGATGGCATCCTTGAGAATGCGACCACCCGATCGCACCGGGATCACCGTGGCGCCGAGCAAACGCATGCGGAATACATTGAGGCTCTGCCGCTCCATGTCTTCGGTGCCCATGTACACCGCGCACTGAAGTCCCAGCAGGGCCGCCGCCGTCGCCGAGGCCACACCGTGTTGTCCGGCGCCGGTTTCGGCGATGATTCGCGCTTTGCCCATGCGCTTGGCCAAAAGGGCTTGGCCGAGGGCATTGTTGATTTTGTGGGCGCCCGTATGGGCCAGATCCTCGCGCTTGAGATACACCTTGGCGCCGCCGAGATGCTGCGTCAGCCGCTCGGCGTAGTACAGCGGCGTCGGGCGACCAACGTAATGGCGCTGGTAACGGCGCAGCGTCTTCTGGAACTCCGCATCGTCCCTGGCATCCACGTACGCCTTGGTCAACTCGTCCAGCGCCGGCATCAAGGTCTCCGGCACGAACTTGCCGCCGAAGGCCCCGTACCGGCCGCGCTCATCCGGATACGCGTAGTCTGGCCTGATCGATGAATGCTCGTATTCGCTCATGATCCTTCTTTCCCGGGCTCTTCTGGACTCCTCCGGACACATCCACACCATAGGGCCGCACGACGCGGACGGCCTCGGCCACATTCTCCGGCGTCAGTCCTCCCGCGAGGATAATCGGCCGGCCCAACGCGACGGCCTGTCGCGCCAAAGCCCAATCGCTGACGTGGCCCGTGCCCCCATGCGTGCCCGGCACGTACGCGTCCAGCACGTAGGCCGCCGACGGATAGTCCAGCATCTTCGAGGGCACGAAGTCCGGCCCTGTCCGAAACGCCTTAATCGCTCGGCTGCCCAATCGGCGAAACAACTCAGGCGATTCCTCGCCCTGGAGTTGGACGTAATCCACAAACTCGAGATACGCGCGCAGCCGCTCTTCCGAATCGTTCACACAGACGGCCACCGTACTAACGAAAGGCGGCAACTCGGCGATGATCGTCCGGGCGGCCTCCGGCTCGATATAGCGATGCCGCGCGCGCGCCTCAGGCGCGAAGACGAAGCCCAGCGCGTCCGCACCGGCTTCACACGCGGCCTGCGCATCTTCAAGATTGGTAATGCCGCATATCTTGATTCGAATCACGGCCACTCCGTCCCTGCGTCACGGTTGGCGAGCGATGAGCTCGCGAATCTTGGCACGGATGTCCTTGCTGGTCACCAGGGCCTCGCCAACAAGGATGGCGTCCACGCCGCCATCCTCCAGTAACCGGGCATCTTCTCCCGTCATGATACCGCTTTCGCTCACGAGCGCTACTCCGCCCGGCACATATCGCTTTAGTTCAAGGGTCGTACGGATATCCACCTTGAACGTCGACAAGTCCCGGTTATTGATGCCGACGATGTGGGCGCCGCAGTCCAGCGCTTTCCGTATCTCGTCCTCGGATCGCGTCTCGACCAGGGCGTGCATTTCGAGGCTTCTCGTCAGATCGAGAAACGCGCGCAGTTCGCCATCGGACAGGATGCGGACGATCAGGAGTACCGCATCGGCGTGGGCGGCCCGCGCCTCGTAAATCTGGTAAGGATCGATGACAAAATCCTTGCGCAAACACGGAAGCGCCACGTTCTGTCGCACCGTCGTCAGATCCTCGAGCGTGCCCTTGAAGAACACCTCGTCCGTCAGTATGGATATCGCCCGTGCACCGGAGGACTCATACACGGCGGCCAACTCAACGGGATCGGTGTTCTCCAGCATGACGCCCTTGGACGGCGAGGCGCGTTTGATCTCCGCAACAAGACTCAGGCCCTCCTCGCGCAACGCCTGTCGAAAGTTGCGGGCCGGGCGCATATCCCGGATCCGATCCTCGAGCACCGATTGCGGCGTTTCGCCCTTTCGGCGCTCCACTTCCTCACGCTTATGTGCACAGATGTCGTCAAGAATCATGAGACCGTCGAACAAGCGCCTCCAACTTCTCGATAGCCGCTCCGGAATCCACGGAGCCGGCGGCCACCTCGATACCTTCTCTCCAATCCGACGCACCTTGGCCCGCCACAATGGCCGGCGCCGCATTGAGCAACACCACCTCGCGCCGGGGACCCTGCTCGCCCTCCAAGACTCCGCGGAGCAACCGTGCGTTCTCGGCGGCATCCCCTCCGACCAACGCCTCCTTCGGCGCCCTCCCCAGGCCCAGTTCCTCGGGACGCACTTCATAGGTCCGGACCTCGCCGCCCTTCGCTTCCGCGACATACGAAGGCCCATCCAACGTCAGTTCATCCAATCCATCCGAACCGGCAACAACGAAGGCGTGACGCGTCCCGAGATCCGTCAAGACCCGCGCCAACGATTCCACGAGCCGCGCATCGAACACCCCCATCACTTGGCCACAAGCGCCGGCAGGGTTGGTCAACGGCCCCAGAATGTTGAAGACGGTGCGAACCTTGAGTTCGGCGCGTGCCGGGGCCACGTGTTTCATCGCCCCGTGAAGCGTTCGGGCAAACAGGAACCCGATGCCGACATCGTCGATACACTGTCCAACGCAATCGGGACTCGCGCTGATGTCCACGCCAAGCGCCTCGAGAACATCCGCGCTCCCGCAGCGACTCGTCGCGCTTCGGTTGCCATGCTTGGCCACGCCCACGCCCGCTCCGGCAACCACAAAGGCCGCCGTCGTCGAGATGTTGAAGGTCCCGGAATGATCGCCTCCGGTGCCACAGGTATCCACCAGCGGCCGGCGCTGTGTGCTGACTCGCGTGGCAAACTCGCGCATGACTTGAGCCAGACCGGCGATCTCGCCAACGGTCTCCCCCTTCATCTGCAGCGCCACCAAGAACGCACCAATCTGCGCCGGCGTCGCTGCCCCGGACATGAGGTCGCTCATGGCCGAGGCCGCCTCAGTCCGGTCCAGATCCTGGCGCTGGATCAGCTTGGCGATGGCTTCCTGAATCATGATCTGCTCCTGTCACGTGCCTTCCCCGGATATGGCCGGGGACTCTAGCAACCGACCGAAACGAAAGTCAATGAGCGCGCCCCAACTGCGCGCGCAGGATAGCCGAAGCAATAGCCTACAGAACGCCCAAGGACAACGCGGCCGTGGCGAGGCTGAGCACCAGAAAGAAACCGCACATATCCGTGAACGTCGTCATCACCGGCGCGGCCGCCAGAGCCGGATCGATGCCCATCCGCTTCAGCAAGAGCGGGATCCCGCCGCCCAGGCACACCGCGACGCTTGTGTTCATAGCCAGCGCCCCACCGACAACCAATCCGAGAAACGGATTGCCGCGCCACAACAACGTCACGCCGCCAAGCAAGGTACCCAACACCACCCCATTGACCACGCCGACGCGGACCTCCTGAAGCACCACACGCCACAAATCGCGCGGTTGAATGAGGCCCAGCGCCATCTCGCGGATACTCACCGCCAGCGCCTGGTTTCCGGAACAACCGCTGATGTTACAGATCACCGGCAACACCACGGCCAGCGCCACCACGGCATGGATTGTCCCCTCGAAGTACACAATTACCAGAACCGACATCAGGTTGAGCATCATGTTGACCGTCAGCCACGAAAGACGCCCTATCACCCGCGTCCCCACGCTCATGCTGCGCAGCTCATCGCCGCCGATGATACCGCTGAACCGCATGAAGCGCTTCTCGGTTTGCATACCCATGGCTTCCTCGGCGTCGCCCCGCCGAACCACACCGACCAAACGCCCGTTCTCATCCACCACAGGCAATCCAATGAAAGAGAAGCGACTGAACAACTGATCCACTTCATGGATCGGCGCATCGACCTGCACATAGATGGGATTGGCGATCATAATCGAGGCTAGACGCTCGTGCCACGGCGCCAACACGAGGTCGCGGAGCGGCAGCACGCCAATCAGAGTGCCGTGATCCGATTCCACATAAACGTACTGGACGCTGAAGTCCTTGTAGTTCTCGGCATCCCGCCGTAACTCGAACAGAACATCCCGCACCAGGTAGTGGTCCGGAAACGAGACGTACTCGGTCATCATGATGCCGCCGGCGCGGTCGTCCGGATAGGTGAGCAACCGCCGGGCATCGGCCGCCTCATCCGGCTCCATCGCGCGAAGGATAGCCTCGGCATCGCCCTTGTCCATCTCGGCAAGCACATCGGCCCGATGATCGCTGTCCATCTCGTCCACGATGGCCGCCGCCGTCGCCGCAGACACTTCCTCCATAATGTCCGCGCCCTGAACATCGGACAACTCCTCGATGAGGTCCGCGGCATCGCCCGGTTCGAGCAGCGTGAGGAGTTCCGCCTGGGCGTTATCGTCCAGCCGGGATATGGCGCGGGCCACGTCGCCGGGCGAGAGCGTGTCGAGATACGTATCGAGCGCTTTGGCGTCGCGCTCGACGATCAGCGCCTCGATGCGCTCCCAGGAATGTGGTGTCTCAACCAAAGGCATTGTCGCGGTCCCTCACGGCGATGAGTGTATCAAAACAAAGTGCCTTCGCGCGAAACGGCGCGACCGGATGGACGCGAAGGCGCCGCAGCGTGGCCGGGGCTCGTTGGCCATGGCGTCTGAGCGAAGGCCAACACAGCCACCGTGCCAAGCGTTGAGGCGAACCCAGCACCCCCTGCCGATCTGCCTCCGGCCCGGTCCTTGTGCTATACTGTGACCTGTAGTTGTTCGCATTGACAGGGAAGTTCTTCGATGACGTTGCCCATAGATGCCTCCGGCGCCAAGCGTCCGGATATCTCCCAGCCCCCGAGACTCCTGGACCGAATCGACAGACCAAGCGATCTCAAGGCGCTCTCCCTCAGCGAGTTAGAGCAGCTCGCTTCCGAGATCCGCGCCGAGATCGTAAAGACGGTGACCGTTAATGGCGGCCACTTGGCGTCGTCGCTCGGAGCCGTCGAGTTGACGCTCGCCCTTCATTACGTCTTCGATGCCGAGAAAGACCTGATCGTGTGGGACGTGGGCCACCAAGCCTACGCCCACAAACTGATCACCGGGCGTCGCGACCGCTTTGACACGATCCGCAAGAAGGGCGGTCTCAGCGGATATCCGGTGCCTACGGAGAGTCCCTATGACGCCTTCGGTGCCGGTCACAGCTCGACGTCGATCTCGGCCGCCCTCGGCATGGCCGTCGCGCGCGACCGGCTCGGCGAGGACCGGCGGGTCATTGCCTTCATCGGCGACGGCGCCATGACGGGCGGCATGGCCCTCGAAGCCCTCAGCCATGCCGGCCACCTGGGCACGGATCTCTTGGTAGTCCTCAACGACAACGAGATGTCGATTTCCCCGAATGTCGGCGCTTTGGCGGCCCATCTGAGCCGCCTCATCACGGCCCAGCCATACAAGAAGTACAAACGCGACCTCGGCAGTTACGTGAAGAAGTTCGTGGGCCAACGACTCACACGGTTCATCCAGCGCACCGAGGCCATGATCAAGGGATTCATCACGGAAGGGGGTCTGTTTCAGGAACTCGGCTTCAACTACATCGGCCCGATTGACGGGCACGACCTGCCTACCCTGATCAAGTTCTTCACGAACATCCGAAACATGAACGGGCCCATCCTTTGCCATTGCCGTACGCAAAAAGGCCGCGGCCATGAAAGCGCCGAAGCGGATCCGCAGGCCTATCACGGCGTCAAGCCGTCCGCAAGCGCCGAGATCGACGTCGAAGGCGAGGCCCGCCCGCCGAAACGAGATCCCAATGGCGCCGTTCCTACGTTCACCGATGTATTCGCGGACGCCGTCATCGACGCCGCCCGTCAGGACTCGCGCGTGTGCGCCATCACGGCCGCCATGCCCACCGGAACCGGGCTAGCCAAGTTTCAGCAGGCCTTCCCGGACCGGTGCTTCGACGTGAGCATCTGCGAGCAGCACGCCGTCACGTTCGCCGCCGGCCTCGCCGCGCGCGGCATGCGGCCCGTATGCGCCATCTATTCGACGTTTCTTCAGCGCGGATACGATCAGTACGTTCATGATGTCTGCCTGCAGAACCTTCCCGTAGTATTCGCCATCGACCGCGGCGGCCTGGTAGGTCAGGATGGCCCCACCCATGCCGGCATGTTCGACTTGACGTACCTCCGCACCATTCCCAACGCGACCGTCCTTGCGCCGCGCGATGACGTCGACCTACGCCTCATGCTGGCCTGGGCGCTCCAGCAGTCCGGCCCCGTAGCCCTCCGGTATCCCCGATGCCACGCACCCACTATTGGCGCCATAGAAGGCCGCCACATCACGCGGGGCCAAGTCCTTCGCGAAGCCGACCACGCCAACCTGATCGCCGTCGGCCCGATTGTCGAGACCTGCCTCGAAGCGGCCGACGTGCTCGCTGCTGAGGGGATCTCCGTCGGCGTGGTCGACGCCCGATGCGTCAAGCCCCTCGACGGCCCCCTCCTCGATCGCCTCGGCCATCTTCCCATCGTCACCGTCGAGGAGAACACCATCCTAGGCGGATTCGGCTCGGCCGTCATCGAGCACTTCGACGACGAGGGGCGGCTTGAGGAAAAACGCATCCACCGCCTCGGCATGCCGGACCGCTTCGTGGCCCATGCCACGCGACGCCAACAACTCGCTCAACTCGGCCTCGACGCCAAGGGTATCGCCGGCGCCGTCCATGCATTCCTCGAACACGACGTTGCACAACCGACAAAGTAGCTCGGTCATGGCCAGACACTCGTTAGATGGACGTGTGGTGTGGATCACCGGGGCCTCGCAAGGAATCGGCCGCGAGGTCGCCAAACGCTTGGCCGACCGGGGATGTCGGCTTGCCCTTTCCGCCCGTAGCGCGGATGCCCTGGCCGAGGCCGTGCAGAAAATAGGCGCTGAAAAGGCACTGGCTGTGCCCATGGACGTGGGCGACCGCCAGGCCAATCTCGACGCCGTCGCGCGGATTCGGGAGCATTTCGGTGGCCTCGATATCGCGATACTGAACGCGGGGATCTGCGAGTTCATCAACGTGAAACGATTCAGCTCCACCGTATTCGAGCGTACGATGCGCACGAACTACCTCGGCGTTATCTACGGCATCGAGGCGGCCCTCCCGGCGCTGCGCGCATCGAAGCATCCGCACCTCGTCGCTATGAGCAGCACGGCCGGATACCGCGGGCTGCCTCGGGGCGAAGCCTATGGCGCGTCGAAAGCCGCCGTGCGCTACACCCTCGAGTCGCTCCGGATTGACCTTCGCCGCGAAGGCATTCCCGTGTCCGTGATCTACCCATGGTTCGTCCGAACGTCCATGACGGCACGCAACGATTTCCCCATGCCCGGTATCGTGAGTCTTGAACGAGCCGCCCGTTCCATCGTCAACGGAATCGAGCGGCAAGCCCCGGACATCGACTTCCCGAAGTCACTGAGCCTGATGCTCCGACTCGTCGACGTCCTGCCGGCACGGCTATACACAGCCATCCTAGATCGCCTGGGAAACCGCCACAAGTCCTGACCAAGGCGACGCCTAGAGCACTATTGCCGAAGGCGCAACTCCGCGGAAATCGGTGCTCATGTCGACGTGACGCCGCGGATCCAGCTTCGAATGGAAGTCTTCCGGCAGGTGCGTAGGATAGGCGCCCGTGAAACACGCCAGGCAGAACACCTCGCGCCGCAAGCCGGTCGCATCGACCAGTCCCTCGACCGTCTGGTACGCAAGGGTATCCACGCCGATGTACTCGCGGATCTCCTCCACGGTGTGGGTCGAGGCGATCAACTTGCTGCGGTTCGGTGTGTCAATACCGTAAAAACACGAACCGATCACCGGTGGCGAGCTCACACGAAAATGGATCTCCCGCGCGCCACTGCGTCGAAGCGCCTTGATGATCTTGCGCGACGTGGTGCCCCTCACAATGCTGTCGTCCACAAGGACAATCCGCTTGTCCTCGATGGCCGTACGCGTGGGATTCAGCTTGATTTTCACGCCGAAATCCCGGATCCGCTGATCCGGCTCGATGAAGGTTCGACCGACGTAATGGTTCCGGATGAATCCCATATCGAACGGGATACCGGATTCGTGCGAGTACCCCAGCGCCGCCGGATTCGACGAATCGGGCACGGCCATCACCAGGTCGGCGTCCACCGGCGCCAACCGGGCCAGGTTCCGTCCAAGCTGTTTGCGGACGCGGTCGACGCTCACGCCAAAGATCACGCTGTCCGGCCTGGCCAGATACACCAACTCGAAGATGCAGAACCGCGGCGGAACAGACCCGAAGGGCTTCACCGACTCGATACCGCTGTCCGACGCGATGACCACTTCGCCCGGCTCGACTTCGCGCACCCATTCCGCATCGATGATGTCGAGCGCGCAGGTCTCGCTCGCGAAGATGTGCGCCCCCCCAAGACGCCCAATCCATAGCGGACGGAATCCCATGGGATCCCGTGCGGCGATGACTTCTTCGCCGTTCGTGGCCATGACAGAGTACGCACCTTCCACCTGACTCAACGCCTCGATAAGGCAATCGGCGAAACGCTTCTGTTTCGAGCGGGCCGTCAAGTGAATGATGACCTCACTATCGCACGTCGATTGAAAGATCGATCCGGATTCCTCGAGTTGCTCGCGCAGAATCGCCGCATTCACGAGCGTGCCGTTGTGCGCCAAGGCCATCGAGCCGCGCGCGTAGTCCACGGGCAGCGGCTGCACGTTTCTGAGCGAACTCGAACCGAACGTCGAATACCGGACATGACCGATGGCCCGATCGCCCACCAACTGGGCAATCCGGTACGGCTTGAAAACATCGGAAACCAAGCCGACCCCGCGATGCACGCTGAGGTTCCCATCCAGCGCCGCCACAATCCCGGCGCCTTCCTGGCCGCGATGCTGAAGGGCATAGAGCCCCAGGTATGTCAACGTGGCAGCCTCGGGATGCCCGAGGACCCCAAAGATGCCACACTCCTCGTGCAGCGCATCCTCGTTGACTACGCGCCCGCACCGCCCGCACGCTCCCCCGCACGGTAACGCACATTGCCTGGACACCGGCGGTGTACGTTCCATGGATCAGAACTCCTTCTTGCCGGTCAGTTGCCGGTAGGCCTCGACATACTTCTCGCGCGTCTTCACCACCACGTCTTCCGGCAATGGGGGCGGCGGCGAGTTCTTGTCCCATCCCGTCGTTTCGAGCCAGTCGCGCACATATTGCTTGTCGTAGCTGGGCTGGCCGTGACCCGGTTCGTACTGATCCGCCGGCCAGAATCGTGACGAGTCCGGCGTGAGAATCTCGTCCGCAAGCACGACCTCGCCATCAAGAATGCCAAACTCGAATTTGGTGTCGCACAGGATGATGCCCCTGGACTCCGCGATCTCGCGGCCGCGCCGGTAGACGGCCTTGGCCGCGTCCGACGCGCGCTTCATGCGGTCGGCACCGATAATCTCGGCGGCCTGGGCCGGGGTGATGTTGATGTCGTGGCCATCGGTAGCCTTTGTCGCCGGCGTGAGAATCGGTTCGTCCAGCCGACTCGACTCGACGAGCCCCTTCGGAAGCACGTGGCCGCACACCGTGCCGCACTGCCGGTACTCGCGCCAACCGCTGCCGGCCAAATACCCGCGAATCACGAACTCGACCGGGAACATCGCGCATTTCTCCACCAGCATCGAGCGGCCGTCAAGCTGGTCCCGATACGAGCAGAACGGCTCCGGGAAATCCCGGAGATTGGCCGATACCAGATGATTTCGGACGAGGTCCGACATCTGCTCGAACCAGAACAGGGACATCTGCGTCAGGACCTTCCCTTTGTCCGGAATCCCGATGGGATTGACCCAGTCGAAAGCGGAGAGGCGATCCGTGGCCACGATCAGGAGCTGTTGGCCCAGATCGTAGATGTCCCGAACCTTGCCGCGGGAAGACGGCTCGCATTCCGGGAGGTGGGTCTCGAGAAGTGCTTCGTTAGTCATGGCTTTCTCCGCGCGTTGTCGTTCTGTTCTACGGCACCAACCTTCAGTACGCCCTGGGCACACTCACCGCTGCTAGAAGAACGTCCCTCCGAGATGGGGACGGTTCACCTCGAGCAAGTCATCGAGCAGGCGCCGGCATCCCATCGCACCGGGCATGATCGGGTTCATCAACATAGCCTGAAACGCCGTCTCACGGCTTCCGGTGACGGCCGCCTCGACGGTGAGCGTCTCGTAGGCCTTGACCGCCTGCATCAAACCGCGAATGGCCGATTCGGGCGCGGCCTGAGCGAGGGCCGTTGCACCGTCCTTGCCAATCGTGGCCGAGACCTCGACCGCCACATCCTCGTCGAAGGTCGGAATGGCGCCGCTATTCCGACAGCAGACCACCTGGCGGTTGCCGGTATCGTTCTCGATAGCGGCGATCAGGCGGAACGCCGCCGTCGAGTAGTGAGCACCACCCCGTTTCGACAACTCCTCCGGCTTCTCGTCCAACGTCGGATCGGCGTACTTCTCGAAGAGGGCCTTCTCGACCTCGGTCACGTCTTCGCCGCGTGTCCGCCGCTTGTTCTTGAGATGAACCAGCATCGCCTCGTTCGCGTAGAAGTACTGGAGGTAGGGATTGCACAGCATCCGCAGTCCGCGCATCGCCTCGACCATGTTCGCGCAAACCGCTTCGACCTCCCACTCCTCATGCGCCCGGGCAATGAACCCGTCCAGGATCTCATCCGTTCGGTCGGCGCCGGCGATGCGAAAACCACGCACCCAGGCCAAGTGATTCAGGCCCACGTAGTCCATCTCGACATCATCCACCGCGCAACCCGTGTGCTCGACAATCTCCATGATGAGCCCAATGGGGATGTTGCACAATCCCACGCTCGTCACGCGACTGTGCTTGATCAGCGCCTCGGTCACAATACCACTCGGATTCGTGAAGTTCACCAGCACGCCGCCCGGCGCCACCTCTTCCATCGCATGGGCGATGTCCAGCACGCGCGGAATCGTCCGTAGCGCACAGGCAAATCCGCCAACCCCCGTCGTCTCCTGCCCGATGATATTGTACCGAAGCCCGAGCTTCTCGTCGGCGATGCGGGCCGCCATGTGTCCCACGCGCAATTGCGTGATCACGTACCGCGCGTCTTTCACCGCCTCGCGAAGATTATTCGTATGATAGATTCGGAACGGCTCGCCGTGCCGTTTCGCCATGCGCCGCGCGAACTCCGCCGTGATCCCGAGTCGGCCGAGGTCCGGATCCATCATCCAGACTTCCGACACCGGGATCACGTCGAGCCGGGAAAACAGCCCGTCAATCAGTTCCGGCGAATACGAGCTGCCTCCGCCAATGACCGCCAGCTTCATACTACGACCTCTCCAGGGGTTCCGCGTGGCTGTTCTCTCGTGATGCGGGAACTTGGGCGCCCGTCCCGACGAGGAGCGCACGGCACGCACACCCACCGTCCTGGAAAGCGATCCGGAGACCCACAAGACCCACCACTTGTGTGCCGCGATATCGCCACCACTAAATGTGGACGGCCGTTGGCGCCGGAGCGATACTCACCCATCCACCCAACCGCACGACAGAATCATACTGGCTACCCCTCCGGATGTCAATCACCGTTTTGCCCGAGCCGAGATCCTGCGGCGGCGATTCGCGCAGTGGCCGTCGTGTAGGTGGCTTGTGGTAGACTGTCTGTGGTTTGTTGGTGCACATTCCCGCCCGAAGCGGCGACCGGAAGTAATCTCAGTCTATGGAGCAGTCGTTCAGAGTCATCTCCCTGCTGTTGTATATCCCCTTCATGCTCTGGGGTATCCACACGCTTCGGCTGCGCTATCAGAAACACGTGGACTTGGCCATCACAACGGAGGCATTCACTCTCGCCGGGCTGGTCGTGTTTTATGCCATCGAGATGAAGCTCGTGGACATGGGCTCACACGGAATGCCCACGTTCCGCGTGCTTTCCGTCATCGGCCTCTTGATCTCGGGTGTAGCCCTCTACGGCCCCATGGTGATCTCGCTGCTCTCCCACACCCTGGTTGAGCAGATCATGCCGGGACGCGGATCCGGCGCGTCGAGCGAACCACGCTACGCAGAAGCGGAAAGCCTCGAGCGACGCGGCGACTACGAGGCAGCCCTGCGCGAGTACCTCGCCATCTCGGCCTGTTTCCCCCATGCGCCCATCCCGATGCTTCGGATCGCCGACAATCTCATGAAGCAGGACAAGCCCGATCAGGCCGTACAATGGTTCGAGCGCGCCATCGAGCGGATGGAAACCCCGGAACGCGCCCTCAGCGCGACCAATCGTGTCGCCGAGATCTACCAACGACGCCTCGAGCGCCCGCGCGATGCGGCCCGCGTGCTCGAACGGTATCTCGAACGCTTCCCCGCCACAACCCACTCGGATTCCGTGAGACGGCGGCTCCGCCTCCTCGAAGAGGCTTAGGCGCCAGGGTGCGATACGGCACTCTCGATCACGACACGATGCGTGCCCGCATCCGGACGATGCCGGAGACTACCGCGGCTAATGTCAACAGCACCAGCCCGGCCGTGCTCACCGCGGGCACCGAGCCAACCACGTAAACCTTCTGGTAGACCATCGGCGATACGACCGACAGATGGCCCGTCGCATCGGTCACCTCGCACGTGTAGAAGCCTTCATCGTTCAGGATCGAGGCTGACGCCACCGAGTAGACCTGCAACGTAGCCCCCGAGATGGGATTGCCGTTCCGGTACCACTGGAAATCGAGTTCCGTGAGCGGATTGAACACGGACACGGCGAGTTCAAGTCGTTGTCCCTCCTCGACAAGCTTCGCCGGCGATATCCCATATCCCGAGATCCACGGAACCAAGGCCGACTCGGGAATAATGGCCCTCGCTTGGCTCGCACTCTCCCAGCTCAACTGGGCCACCGCGCCGCCGCCGCGTTCATACCACTCCATGACAATCGCATAGCGCTGCCCCGCCTGAAGCGCGGCCGAGGTCGTGCCCGACCACTCCGTCGGAGCCTGATTCACCCAATGATCGATCAGGAGCGCTCCGTCCACCCACACGCGGACGCCGTCATCCGTGCGCGAGACAAACGTGTAGACCTCTGAGTACTGCGGCACGACATAGCCCGACCAACGCACCGAGAAATCATCCACGGCAATCGAGCTGTCGGGCGAGCCCGTTCCCCAATCGAAGTTGACTGTGGCATCCACACGATTCAGCACGAGATTATTGAAATAGGTTCCGTTCTGAGGATCCTGGTAATACGTGGCGAACAGCCCGCCGGCGTGCGCACACGCTGCCACAACAACTGCCGCCAAAACCATACAAGGCAACCGAAAACCCGTGTTCATCATAAGTCCTGTCTACTCCACTCTTTGCAGCAAGCCAACATGCCATAACTGACCGCAACCATGATTATTGCCTACCCCTATTGTAGGCGATTCGCCCCACTTACGCAAACCCCCGGTTTTCGATCTTCACTTGACGCAACAGGACCCCGATTCGCGCGTTCCCGCCGCGGCACCCTACTCGGCGGGATCGGTGGGAATGACAAGATGACCGCCGCCAACTTCCCGGGCGATATCGATAGCGCGCACGACCCGCCCGAAATCCGCCTCTCGATCCGCGCGAAGCACCAACACGGCATCGGCATCCCCCTGCAAGACTTCCGTCAGCGCCCGCTTCAGGGCCTGCTCGTCCACGGGCTCGGTGCCGAAGTACAGATCACCGGACTTGCGAACCACAATCTCGAGCGGCGCTTGGGGATGGCTCGACGCGGTCTGGGCCGTCGGCAACGCGATGTCAATGGCCGTGTGCTCCCGAAAAGTCGACGAGACCATGAAGAAGATGAGGAGCAGAAACATAACATCGATGAGCGGTGTAATGTTGATCGTGGGTTTTCGTTTGCGCTTGCGCCCCCGCGTATCGAAGATATCTTCCATGAATAGCTAACCCATTGGCCAACAAGGCGTTTAGGAATCCAGACACACGCCATCATAGGCCAAAGCGCGCCCGGAAGCAAGCTGTTTTGCAGGACCACTCGGTTCTCTGAGTTGCCAAATCGACGGGAATCGGGTAAACTCTTGCAGGGACCGAGTATTGGGATGGGTGGTTAGCGTTAGGAAGTTGCTGTGTCTAAATACCGCGTATGCGTCGCCGATGACGACCCCGAAGTTGCGGATATCTTGTGTGAAGGCTTGCGGCTCAATGACTACGACGCCGTAGTCGCGCGCAATGGCCAGGAAGCACTTGACGTCTGCGCAAAAGGTGATATTGACCTAATCCTCTTGGATGTCCTCATGCCGGACATCGACGGTTATGAGGTGTGCCGACGCCTGAAGTCTTCGATCGCGACTCAGGATATCCTGGTCATCTTCGTCACCGTCAAGGGCTCGCTCAAGGATGTCTCGCTGGGCAGGCGGCTCGGGGCGGTCGACTACATCACCAAGCCGTACAACCTGCCCATGGTCATGCTTCGCGTGGACAGCGCACTAAGAAACAAGAATGTCGAGGATTCGCGTATCGACGCCGAAGAGGCCTTTGCCGAGATCATTGACACCGACCACCTGACCGGCCTGCGGAGCCGGCACTTCCTCATGGAACGCCTCCAGGAGGAGGTCGAGAAGGCCCACCGGTACAGTTTCCCGGTGTCGTGTTGTGTATTCGACATTGACGAGGTGCGCGCCCTTGACGAGGACCTCGGCACGGTGTCTCTCGATGATCTCCTGGCGGAACTCGCGCTAATCCTCCGCAACCAGGCCCGATCCTGCGATGTCGTGGCCCGCTGCGACTTCTCTGAATTCGCCGTCGTCCTCCCCCACGCCACCATCGACGACGCGGTCAACTTCGCCAATCGGATCATCAAAGAAGTGTCCGAGACAACCTTCTCTCACCCCACGTTCCCGACCCAGACCAGCCTCTGCGCCGGTATCGTTACGTACCAAGACGACGTCGGCCGGAGTGCCGAATACGTCTTCCGCGAAGCCATGTGCCGGCTCCTCGAGGCCAAAAGCGTCGCCAACGGACGCGTCGTCGCCCGCATCCTCGCCGCCTAGCGGCGCGTCCTACAGCCTACACTCCCTCACGCCGGATCGGCATTCCCACGGGGACCGTGGGAACGAGCCATGTGCCGGCTCCTCGAGGCCAAGAGCGTCGCCAACGGACGCGTCGTCGCCCGCATCCTGGCCGCCTAGCGGCACCTTTCCCAAGGCGCCATTCCTGCAGTCTGCCGACTCCCGCTCACAGCCGCTTCAAGGCCTTGCGGCCGATATCTTTCCGAAAATGGGCGCCTTCGAAGTGGATCTTGCCGACGGCGGCGTAGGCCTTCTCGATGGTGGATGCGATATCGCCGCCCCAGGCCGTGACATCAAGGACGCGTCCGCCGTTGGTAACCGGTTGGCCGTCCTGTACCTTGGTGCCGGCGTGGAACACAATCACGTTGCCCAGGGCCTCGGCATCGTCGATACCGGTGATGGTCTTGCCTTTGGCGTAGGCCTTCGGATAACCGCCCGAGGCCATCACGACGGTCACGCACGCGCCGTCGTCCCAGGTGAGGTCGCAGGTGTCCAAGGTCCCGTCACAGCAGGCCAGGAGCAGCGGCACGATGTCGCAGGTCATTCTCGGCAACACGACCTGGACCTCGGGATCGCCGAAGCGGCAGTTGAACTCGATGACCTTTGGCCCCTTGTCGGTGATCATGAGGCCGGCATACAGGACGCCGGTATAGGGAATGCCTTCAGACGCCATGCCGGCCACACAGGGCTTGAGGATGCGCTCTTCGATTTCGACGCCCAGTTCGGGCGTTACGACCGGCGCCGGCGAATAGGCACCCATGCCGCCGGTGTTGGGCCCCAGGTCATCGTCGAAAGCCGGCTTGTGATCCTGGCTCGACGCCATGGGCACGACGGTCTTGCCATCGCTGAAGGCGAGAATCGAGGCCTCTTCGCCCACGAGGCACTCCTCGACAAGCACCTTGTTGCCGGCCGCACCGAAGGCGCCGTCGACCATGGCTTCGCGGATGGCATCGAGGGCCGCCTCTACCGTGTGGGCTACCGTGACCCCTTTGCCGGCCGCCAAGCCGTCGGCCTTGATGACGACCGGTGCGCCCCGTTCCTCAACGTAGGCCGCCGCGCGATCCGGGTCGTCGAACTCGCCAAAGTCGGCCGTCGGAATGCCGTGGCGCGCCATGACGCCTTTGGCGAAGGTCTTCGAACCTTCGAGTTGCGCGGCCAGCTTCGAGGGGCCAAACGCGCGGATCCCGGCATCGCGGAAGTGATCGGCCAGGCCCATGGACAGTGGATCCTCCGGGCCGATCACGGCGAGTTCGATGCGATGGGCTTTGGCATAGGCCACCAAGGCGTCGAAATCCATCACCCCAATCCTCGCGCACGTGCCGTGCCGTGCCATGCCGGGATTGCCCGGCGCGCAGTGCACCTGCTCGACCAACGGACTCTGCGCGATCTTCCACGCCAAGGTATGCTCACGACCGCCGCTGCCCACGATCAGAACGTTCACCAGCTACTCCTCCGACGGCTGCGTGTTACCCAAGTACTCCGAGAGCGCGGCATCATAACGGGCCGTGCACGCAAAGGCCTCCTCGGCAAGTCGGTAGCGCGTCGCGAACGAGACCTCGCCATCATGCGCCCTCAACTCGTGGATGATGACCGGATACCGATCCGGACTGACCACCACGGTGACGTAGCGGAAGTTCTTCGCCGCCGAGCGGATCATGGCGGTCCCGCCGATATCCACTTGATCGATGACCTCGTCGACCATCAGCCCCGGCGTCTTCATGAGCCGCTCGAGGGGGTGAAGATTGACCACGACAAGGTCAATCCACGAATACCCGTGGGCCTGCATCTGCTCCGCGTGAAGCTTGCTGTCGCGGATGCCCAACAGGCCGGCGTGCACTTTCGGATGCAGCGACTTCACCCGGCCATCGAGCATCTCCTCGATGCCCGTGAATTCGGCCACACTCACCGCCTCAACGCCCGCGTTCCGACACAGTTCGAGGGTGCCGGCTGTACAAACCAGCTCGACGCCCAACTCGCTGAGCATGCGCGCGAGATCCACGATTCCCGTCTTGTCATAGCAGCTTAGAATCGCCCGCCGTATCTTCGCCATGGACTCACCCTCCCGACCTAACTGGCCTTTCACGCCCCGCTGTTTCGGCGCACGGGATCGTCGATCATACGGTATCGCCGGACAAAAGTCGAGCGTTTTCCCGATTTTCCTTGACGCCCGCTGGCCGCAAACGCGACAATGGCGTCCCGCGGCCGCCGGAGGGCCGGTGCCCGATTCGCAGACGCCACTGGATGCTTGCGTAGCGAAAGGAAACGTACCGATGATCGAGGCGATCAGGCGTTGGCTGACGGCCGACACGGCCGAGGCCAACGAGGTCGTCGAGCCCATCGAGCGACTGCGTACGACGGTGTGCGCCCTTCTCATCGAGGTCGCCCTGGCCGATGACGAGTTCTCGCTGGTCGAACGGCAGCGCGTTCTGGAATTCCTGGGCCAACGGTTCGGACTCTCCGAGGAAGAAGCCGAGGACGTGATGCGCGTATCGCGCGAGCGTCGCGACCGACACATCGATCTCTGGCACTTCGCACGTGCCATCAACGAAGCCTGTTCCACGGCCGAGAAGATCGATATCGTCGAGGAGTTGTGGCGCGTAGTCTTCGCCGACGGAACCCTCGAGGGACACGAAGACTACCTACTCCATCAGCTCGCGACGCTGCTCAAGGTGTCCCATCCCCAGCTCATCGAGGCCAAGCTCAAGGTCAAGGCCGAAATCCAAAGATAGCTACCTCTTGACGCGCTTGCCCTGGCCGCCGTTCCAGTCGCCGCCCTGGTTGAACTCGTAGCGATAGACTTCGCGCCCGGTCTCGTCGGTCGCCACCGTCGCCGTCTCGGCCTCGGCCTCGACGCGTTTGCTCTTGCGCGCGCTCTGGTAGATCCGATAGGAGTACTCGATATACCCGACGTAGCCGCCTTCACTGGTGGCACTGTGCGCTGTGGCTTGGGCGTCCAGCGGATGGGCATCCTCGTAAACCTTGGTCTGCTTGTAGTACTTGGCGTGAATGCCCTTCTCTTCCTCGAACTTGACCTCCCCTTGGCGCGTGTCTTGATTGAGGCGCTTCAGTTCCGCCTCGCCGATGAGCCCGAGTTTCTCGAACACGCGATCCGCGCCCGAGACGTAGCCTTCCGGCTGCGGCCGGACACCGAAGTCCACAAGAACCTTGTCGACCACTCCCGTCGGCCCATGCTGACACGCGCACAGGGCTAGTCCGGACAGCGCAACAACCAGGACACTCAGGATTGCGTATTTCACGACGACGCGCCTCCCAGATTCATGTGCAGAACGCACGATACCGGACAAGAGTATAGCACTCGCATCCAAGCAGAAGGTAATAGCGGACTCGCCTATCCGAGGAAATCGAGGAGACTTGGTTGGATGACGCGAGCCCCGGCGCTCAGGGCCGCCTGATAGGCGTTGCTCTGGGCGTTCAGGTTGACGATCGTCTCGGTGTAGTCGGCATCCACCGTGTCAGAAAGAAGCTCTTCGAGGTCCACATTGAAGTCCTCGATACTCGTGGTGGTCTGCTCGATGCGGTTCTGGATGGCACCGACCCGCGCCATCGACATCAGTACCTGTTCCGAGCACCCGTTGAGTGCCCCCAGGTGCGCGTTCTGGATGGCGGCCTGGTCACCGGCGTAGAGGCTGTCACGAATGTCGAGCAACACCTGGAATACATCCTGATGATCGAGAAACGCTTTCGATCCCGGCTCGTTCACGGTCACCGTGGTACCATCCGAAATGGCGATCTCCGAGTATTCATCGTTCCCGATATAGGCCACCGACGTGATGTTGCCGTTGGCATCGCGCGTAGCCAAGAAGGGAGGACTCTGCGTTCTCGTCCCACCGAAGATGTAGCGTCCGTCGGTCTGGTGATTGGCCTCGGCCAAAACGCCTTCGAGCACTTGATCCAATTCATCCGCGATGGCATCGAGTTGGGTCTGCGAATGGGTGCCGTTTGCCCCCCCGAGGGTTAACTCGTACGCGCGCCGGATCGAATCCACCACCGACTGCAACGTGGTGGTGGATTCCGTCAACTGCGGCCCGATGGCATCCATATTGCGGATGTACTGCTCGTTCTTCGCGATGATGGTTCGCGTATTGACCGCCCGCCGCGCCGCGATAGGGTCATCCGAAGGCGTGTTCACGCGCAACCCCGTGGCCAATTCATCTTGCAGCTTGAATAGGGCCTGAGTCTGCCGGTTCAGATTGCGCAGCGTCCGCTGTACCATCATCCCTTGAGTGACCCGGACGGTCGGCATGCAGTTATCCTTTCTGATCCAGGAGAGCCGGTTCGCGCGTCTCGCGGCGCGCCGCGCCTCCACGCTCTGTGTACTTCTCGACTTCATCGCGCACCAAACCGTCAAAAGCGCGCAGTGCGCTCTCGACGATTCCGGTCGACACGCGCAGAAGATGGGCATTCTCGCGCACCACGGCGCGCGTCTCCGCCAGCACCGATCGCATGCGCTCCTGAAGCTCATCAAGCCGCGTGCGCCATGGTTCGGCCACGACGTCCACCAGGGCCGACACGGTTAGTCTTTCGGGCGATAGACCGCAGCGTTCCGCCACCTTCTTGAGGAGCTGCGTCCGCGATTGCGAGGCACGGCTACTCTCGGTAATCACCGCGTTGAGCGCAGCGGTGATCGCATCAAGACCCACCGCATCGCGGCTCCGGATTCCTTCCCGCTGTGCTTGGCACAACCCCAGCGCGGCCTCTTGGCGCTCCAGCTCATCATCGAGTAGGTTGCACAGCCCTTCGAGGAGAAGATCCGCCGATGCCCCATCGCGATCCCGCATGGCGCTAGGCCTCCTCAAACCACACCGGCCGGCGCTGAGCCTGCTGCTGCTCCAACGCATACCGGTTCAGCTCGACGAGCGTCACCTGTCCGTCCCCATCGCTGTCCAGACGCTCGAATACCTCGCGACTGACTCCGGTCTCACCCAGGGTCAGCGCACCGTCCCCGTTGACGTCGCGCGTCTCGAGATACCGCGCGTTGGCCTTGGCAAGCTCATCCAAGAAGGATCGGCCGCCGCCCGGCTTCGGTGCGGCGGTGGACTTGGACGCCGTCTTCAGGGCCGAGACAACACTACTGGCCGCCTCGAGGGCCGATGTCACACCGGCAATGGCCTGCAACACACTCATGTCCGTCTCCTAGCCTCTCTTATCGGTCGAGAGCGGCTTTCACTTGACTTCCAGCTCGCGCCCGCCCAGTTGATTCCGGATCTCCGCTTGTAGGGCACCAACGCGCATCTGCTCCTCGATGGATCGGGCGATCCCAATCTGGCCGCTATCGGCCATGGCACCGCTCCACGCGTCATCGAGCATCTCTTCGTAGATCTCGCGTTCGGCGCCGCCCTGGAACAGGCCATCCTGCGGCACGCTCTTGCGCATTTCGCGGAGAAGCGAGAACAGAAAGAAGCGCTCGAGCTCCTTGAGTGCTGTCGCCTCGCCCACACCGCGTCCCAGCATGCCTTCGGCCGATGCGCTTGAGTTGATCGATATAATGGGGTTCACATAGAGCATCACATGATCTCGAGATCGGCGTCGAGGGCGCCCGCTTCGCGCAACGCCTGAAAAATGGATATCATGTCGCGCGGCGTGACCTTGAGCTTGTTCAGGGCGGCCGCCACATCGCCGGCCGAGGCGCCCTCAACGGGCATCAGATAGGCCTCAGACTCCTCGACGCTCGTTTCGGCTACTTGCGCCACCACGGTCTCGCCCCCGCCGAAGGGGGCCGGCTGCGAAACGAGCGGCGTCGTCTGCACACGTATGGTCAAACTGCCATGGGCAACCTGGCACGGCTTGATCCGGACGTCCCCTCCCACCACAATCGTGCCGGTGCGCTCGTTGATCACGACCCGCGCCGGCATGTCGGCATCCACATCTATCTCTTGCAGACGCACCACGAAACCAACGAGGTCCCGGCGCTGATCCGATGGAATCGTCACATGCACCGCGCCGGCGCCCAGGGCCAGCGCCGTATCCTCCGCAACCGCCTCATTGATAGCGGTTTGGACGTGGTGGGCCGTGCCGAAATCGGGGCGCTTCATCACCAGCACCAGGCGCTGGCCGTCCGTGATGGTAGAAGGCGCTTCGCGCTCCACGTAGGCACCCATCGGAATGCGTCCGCCCGTGACATGATTCCGCGTGACGGTGCCACCACCACCGCCCGCGTTGAATCCACCCACCGATACCGAGCCCTGGGCCACCGCATACACCGTCTCGCCCCCGCCCTGTGGCCGCAGATGGGTCTCGAGCAACGTGCCGCCCTCGAGACTCTCGCAATCGTATAGCGAGTCGACATTCACGTCGATTTGCGTGCCTTCCTTGGCGAAGGCCGGCAGTTCCGCGGTAACCATAACGATGGCACAGTTGTCGGCGTTGAGTTCCTTAAGCGTGTCCACTTTGATGTCAAGCCGCTCGAGCATGCGCTGCTGCGCAATTACCGCGGCATTCGCTTTGTCACCGGTGCCCGCCAAACCGACCACAATGCCGGTGCCGATGAGCTTGTTGCCGCGGGCGCCCTGAATCTCGCACAAATCGCGGATCCGCGCCGCCGATACCGCCGAGCAAAAGGACATGAACAACAGCGCCAACACGATCAGACCGGCTATCCACCGCAAACGATGTCGTTGGATCGACATAACCCCTCCCTCAGTAAGGCGCTATCCAGTCCAGCAGGCGCGTGAACAGGCCCCGCCGTTGGTTGTTCCACAGCGGGCCACATCCCTTGAGTTCGATGACCGCATCCGCGAGACGGTACGACTCGACCGTGTTGGTCGAATCGATGTCTTCGGCACGAACGACACCCGACACGCGAATCTTCGAGTCCTCGCGGTTGACCGTCACGTCCTTCGAGCCTTCGATACGGACGTTGTCGTTGGGATACACCTCCGTGACCCGGCATGCGACTGTCGTCACCAGCTTGTTGGTGCGCTCCGTCGCGCCACGGGCACGGTGCTCTTTCTCGGCCTCGACATTCCAGTTCGGCAGTTCCGCCGCCTCCAGGAACGCGGAACGACCTTTCGGGGCCGTTACGAAGAAGGCGTTTTCGCCCTGTTCGGCTTCGGATTCCGCGTCCGCTTCTTTGCGCGTATTCGTGTTGGCTTCCGTGGAGGCATCGATGCTTTCCCGAACAAGGACCGTAACGATATCGCCCTTCTTCAACCGCGCCCGCTCCCTCGAGATCAGCGTCCCCGAAGCGCCGCCGGACATGGCAAACAGCGAATCGGCTGCCGCCCATCCCGCCGGCACGATCATCGCGGCCAAAGCCACCAACACAGCCAACCTGGTCATATCATCCTCCTCACGGCACCAAGACGACGCCGTCCTTGCGAACGATCCCCTGGAATTGCTGCTTCGAGTCGAGGTTCTCGCAAAGCACCACGTCGCCAACGCATCCGTCACTACACGCACGCGCCCGCCCCTGGATCTCGAGGCCACCCACCTGGGCCGCAACGGGCACGAGCTGCCGCCGGCGAATAAGAACCTGCGCCGTCACATTCCGATCGGTGATCACCTGCCCCGGGAATATCGTCGTCTTGGCCACATAGCCGTCCAGTGCCTCGACGTCTTGAAACACACCGCCCTTCAGCGTCAGGAGCGACCGTTTTTCCACCTGCATCACCCGCGTCGTCAACGGCGTTCCCCGCGGAATATCGGAACGGGCCACCAGCACCTCCGCGTACGGCTCGACATGCACTCGGCACGTGACGCTCTTGGTCAAGGCGCCGTCGACCAACAAGTCGCCCCGAAACGCCCCCGATCCCAGGTATTGGTATTCAGGACTCGGCCGCCATACGATATCCATAACGCCTTCCGGCACCACGTAGTCCTGCTGGGGCGGCTGAACGTCCACGACGGCATCGTTGGGCGACCAGGGCATGTTCACCTCGATGAACGTCCGCAGGCTCAACGCAACGTCATCGGGCGACACGTGCTGGGAAAGCGTCGTCGCGCTGACCGCTCGCGCGCCCTGGAAATCCAGGGATTCGCACGGCACTCCCGCCCGCTTGACACGGGCTTCCACAATCGACGCATTCAGCCGACACGAGTCGCCGGGCAAGGCAGCCGAGGCCACCTCGACCTGTTCGAGCACAGCGGCGTATTCGCCCTGGACTTCCGCCACATCGCCCAAAACGACGTTCGGCCCCTTGACATAGGCCTCGTCCCTCAACACGATCGTGTCCGCCGCCGCGGCCAAGGACCCCAGGAGGCACGCCGCCACGACCACCCGTACAAGCCCTACGCACTGTCGGCACCCGTTCATCACGTTGGCCTCATCACGGCAATCCGTTACCGCCTCACGTTGTTCGCCAGTTGCAGCATCTCATCCGACGCCTGGATGATCTTCGAATTAGCCTCATACGCCCGCTGTGCAATGATCAGGTGTAGAATCTCCTCGACCACCTGAACGTTCGAGTTCTCCACAAATCCCTGCTCGATCAGGCCAACCCCGTCCAACCCGGGCTCGGACGTCGTCGGCGTGCCAGATGCCTCGGATTCGAGCAACAGATTACGGCCCATGCGGGAGTCCAGGCCGGCCGGATTCGAGAAACGCACCAGTTGGAGCGTGGCGATCGCTTGCGGCGTAGCGTTGCCGGGCACGGTTGCGGAAATCGTGCCATCCGAGCCCACCGTGACCTGCTCGGCATCCGTGGGAACGGTCACCGTCGGTGACAAGGGATAACCGTCGGCCGTCATGACGATGCCGTCCTGGTTGACCTTGAACGAGCCGTCGCGCGTGTAGGCAATCGTCCCATCCGGCAGCTCCACCTGAAAGAATCCGTCGCCTTCGATCACGAGATCATAAGGATTGCCCGTTTGGATGAAGTTGCCCTGGGTGAACAGCTTCGCGATGGCCGAGGGCCGTACGCCGTGGCCGATCTGGATCCCTTCCGGAATCGTGGTACCGGCCGTGGTTTCGGTCCCCGCCGGCTTGATGGTTTCGTACATGAGATCCTGAAAGTTGACCCGGCTCTTCTTGAAGCCCGTCGTGTTCACGTTCGCTAGGTTGTTCGCAATCGTATCCACGTTCATCTGCTGGGCAATCATGCCCGTCGACGCGGTGAACAGTGCCCGAATCATGGCGTCCTCCCTTACACCGGCGAACCGACCTGATCGATTAGCCGGCTCATCGTCTCGTCGATTGCATTGATCACGCGCTGGTTCGCCGCGTACGCGCGCAACCCCAGCGTCATCTCGATCATCTCGCGCGGCAGATTCACGTTGGACATCTCGAGGCTTTCTTGGTGAACCCGCGTATCCTCCGCGGCCGCCGAACGCCGTAACACGTCATCCGAAGCCACGTACAACGTGTTGCCCTCGCGCGTCAGCTCGTGAGGATTCTCGAACTCGACCACGCGGATCCGCCCCGCTTCGATGCCACCGACGCGCACATGGCCGTCCTCGCCAATCGTCACACGACCGCCACGCACATCGATGGGCGCGCCGTCCACGCTCTGAACCTTGTGCCCATCCGGCGTCGCCAGATGCCCGTCTACATCGGCCGTCAGATGGCCGGCACGCGTGAAACGTTCGCCCTGGACCGTGTCGACAACCAGGTAGCCGGGGCCATCGAGTGCCACGTCCAGCGGATTGCCCGTCTGCTGAATAATGCCTTCAACGAAATCGCCGTACGTGCCGGCTAGACGCGTCCCTCCGCCCGGACCCACTTTCCGGTCAAAATGGCCCGGCCGCCGCAGCGCGGTGGCAAAGGCCGCTTGGAACCCCTCCTGTACCGGGCGTTGGGCCTTGAATCCTGCCGTCGAGGCGTTGGCAATGTTGTTCGCCGTCACATCCTGGCGCGCTTCCACTGCCAATAGGCCCGTCGCCGCCGCGTACAACCCCTGGATCATCCCGTGGTGCTCCTGTTCGACTCTATTCTCACGCCCGAGGGCGGGATCTTCGGTGGCCTGCGCGTACCCTCCAGCGACGGACAGGACGGCAATGGGCAACCATCCCGGCGCAGGACCAACCACTCACGAAGCGGGTCTGTATGGGCGACAGACCCATCAGGGGAGAGCAATCGGTATGCCAATGAAGTCGAATGAACACAAGACATTGGTAACCATGGGTTTACGGACTTAGCCGCAACCCTTTTGGCGGATTCCACCCTGTAATCCCTGCCGCCCATGGGAACTTTCTTCCCCCATCCAGCGGTCCGGAGGACGCCCCTGCTTGGTCGATAATTCGCATTTCGTTTCTCATTACTGATACTGTCCCCTCACGGAAGACAGGAGCCTGGTGAGGAGATGACAACCTATGGCCAGTAACGAAACCACGAACCACATCGTGACGGAGTACGACGGAAACGTTCTCCGGATTCGGATGAACCGTCCGGACAAGAAGAACGCCTTGTCGCTCGCCATGTACAGCGCGATGGTTAAGGCACTCGAAGAAGCCGACGCCAATCCCGAGATACGCGTTGTGCTGTTCACCGGTTCGCCGACCTGCTTCACCAGCGGCAATGACGTCATGGACTTCATGAGTAATCCGCCGTCCGACGAAGACGCCCCGGTGATTCGTTTCCTCGATGCCCTCGCCGGGGCCGGCAAGCCACTCATGGCGGCGGTCTGTGGCACGGCCATCGGTTTGGGCACAACGATGCTGTTGCACTGCGATCTGGTCGTCGCCGGAGACAACGCGAGGTTTCGTATGCCTTTCGTCAACCTCGGCCTATGTCCCGAGGCCGCATCCAGCTATCTGCTGCCGCGAGTCGTAGGATATGCGCGCGCGGCCGAACTCATTCTCCTGGGCGAATCGTTTGGCGCCGAAGAGGCGCTGGCCCTCGGTCTCGTCAACACGGTGGGGCCACCGGAGGAGGCGGAAGGGTTGGCCATGGCCAAGGCGCGCGCCCTGGCCGCGCAGCCGCCCGCAGCCGTGCGCGCGGCCAAAGCCCTCATGCGCCGCGCGTCGGAGGGCACCGTGCTCGAGGCCATGCGCGCCGAGAACCTCTGTTTCGGCGAGCGGCTACGATCCCCCGAGGCCGCCGAAGCCTTCCAGGCGTTCATCCAGCGTCGGAAACCGGACTTCTCGAAGTTCTCGTGACGAACGCCCCGGAAAGCGCAGGCACGTTCCGCGCGGCCCGGGCGTTGTCTCGGCCAAATCGCGCGGGAATAGTCGGGCGGTCCGGATGGTTAAACCCCGGTGAGGTAGACTGTTGCCGCGCGGACGGTTTCCCGCGCTATCGCTAGGAGCGGAAGAAGGCCTGAACCGAGTGACCGAGGGGAACAGCATCTTGACTACGCGCTGGGCGAAAGCGGGTGCCGTCGTCATCGTCGTGGCGCTGTTGACGGGCGCCACGTGGCTCGCTATCCATCGGAAGGGCCTGGTGCGTCGCGACGTCGAGCGGTACCTCAGCACCATCGCGGAGCTCAAAACCGACCAGATCGCTGCCTGGCTCGATGAGCGCATGGGCGACGCGGGCGTGCTCATGGGCGATCCGCTCTTCACGGAGGCCGCCGTGCGCTGGCTGGCCGATCCGGTTGCCGAGGATACCGAGCGTATCCGCACCCGTCTGACCGGCGATCAACTCCACCATGCCTACGACGACGTCCTCTTGGCCGACGCGGCCGGACGCACACATCTGAGCCTACGGGGTGCTACCGGCCCCCTGGACACCGAGGCCATGGCGGCGCTTGCCGAGGCCAAACGGGAACGCCATCCCGTGATGACCGACCTGCATTCCAGCGGTACCGATGGCACGCTTCACATCGGCGTCATCATCCCGTTGTTCGCCATGGGCGAGCACGCGGAGGATCTGGTGGGCGTGGTCATCCTCGTCAGCAACTTCGAGCAGTTCCTTCTTCCGGTGCTGCGGTTCTGGCCATTGTCGAGTGAGAGCAGTGAGAGCGTCATCGTCCGCCGGGACGGCGATGGCGTGATCATCCTAAGCGGTGCGCAGCAACCCTCCGAGCAGGCGCGGCAACAGCGGATTCCCCTGGAGCCGGCTGAGGTACCGGCGGTGATGGCGGTCCGTGGCCGACAAGGCGTCGTTCAAACGCGCGACCACCGTGGAACCGATGTGATTGCCGTGATCTCCCCCATTCCCGATTCGCCCTGGTTCATGATCACCAAGCAGAGCACCGCCGAAGCCTTCGCGGCGTGGCGGTTTCGCTCGGCCCTCGCCTTGGCACTCGCCCTCGTGTCGGTGGGCTTGGTATGCGCCGTGGTCCTTTTCAGCCGCCAGCGAGACGCGATGATTCACTACCGAGCCCTTTTTGAATCGGAGGCCAATCGCCGAGCGATTGAAGCGCGCCAAGCCACGGTGCTCAAGAACATCGCCGATGGGGTCATCGCCGTGAACACCCACGGACATGTCGAGCTCCTGAACACTGTGGCCGAGGAACTCACGGGATGGTCCAACGAGGAAGCCCGCGGCCGACCTCTCGACGAGGTATTCCGGATCTTTAATGAACACACCCTAAACGAGGTCGAGAACCCGGCGATACGCGTTCTCCGCGAGGGGCACGTCGTAGGTCTAGCCAACCACACGGCCCTGGTTGCCCGCGACGGTACCGAACGGGCCATCGTCGACAGCGGCGCTCCCATCCGCGACGAGAATGGCGAGATCTCCGGTGTCGTGCTGGTCTTTCGAGATCAAACCGAAGAGCGACGGGCCCAGCGCGAACTACGCGATAGCCAACAACGGCTCGAAACCCTTCTGAACGCCTCTCCGTTAGCCCTCTTCGAGACCGACGCCGAGGGCAACTGCCTCTACGTCAACAAGAAGTGGTGTGAACTGGCAGGACTCCTGCCGCACGAGGCTCTGGGAACCGGATGGCAGAGAAGCCTGCACGAAGACGATCTCGGCGCCGTACTCCGTCTGTGGAACCAACACACCCCGAGCGGCCAGCTATGGGATCTCGAACACCGCCTCCGCACGCCCGAAGGCAAGGTCCGCTGGATATGGGGAACGGTGGCGCCGCTGACCGATCCCGAGGGGCAGATCTCCGGGTATATTGGCGCGAACGTGGATATCACTGAGCGTAAACAGGCCGAGGAAAACTACCAAACGCTCTTTCACGAGATGCTCGATGCGATGGCCGTGCACGAGATGATCCGCGACGAGCAAGGGAAACCTGTGAATTATCGCTTCGTCGACGTCAACCCAGCGTTCGAACGGCTGACCGGTCTGAAGGCGGCCGATATTGTGGGGAGAACGGTTCTTGACCTCCTTCCGGAAACAGAGCCGGCATGGATCGAGCGGTACGGCCGAGTGGTGCTTACAGGAGAACCCGCCTTCTTCGAGGAATACACGCGTCCTCTCAACCGATACTTCCAGGTGGCGGCGTTTCGACCGGCGCCCAATCAGTTTGCGTGCACCTTCGTGGACGTCACCGATCGAGAACGGGCGCGCCAGGAACTACAGCGCTACAATGCGCGGCTCCGGAGCATGGTCGAGATACTGCAAAGCCAAGCCCCCAGCGTGCAAGAGTTTCTCGACTTCGCGCTCGACAAGGCCACCGAGCTCACGGAAAGCAAGCTGGGATACATCTACCTCTATGATGAGGATCAGCGGAAGTTCATTCTGAACACCTGGTCCAAGAACGTTCTGAAGGCCTGTTCAATCAAGAATCCTCCCGCATGCTATGAACTTGAGAAAACGGGGATTTGGGGCGAAGCCGTACGCCAGAGGCGGCCGATCATACTCAACGATTTCCAGGCGTCTCATCCCCTCAAGAAGGGCTATCCGGAAGGGCACGCGGCGCTTCACAAGTACCTGACAGTTCCCGTCTTCAGCGGTGAACGTATCGTGGCCGTCGTCGGCGTCGCCAACAAACAGAAGGACTATGAAGAGAGCGACGTCCTTCAGCTCACGCTGTTGATGGACACCGTGTGGCGCGTGGTCGAGCAGCGCAAGACCGAGCAGTCATTGCGGAGCATCGAGTGGATGCTGCGCTCTTCATCACCGGACACAGGTGAGAGGGAGGCCGAGGATCTCCTTCTTCGGCAGCATGGTGATCTGGCGGCACCAAACACGTCCGGAGCGATTCTCAACAGCATCGGCCCTGAAGTGCTCCTTACGATGGTACGCGAGTTCGTGGACATGCTCGGCACGTCAGCATCCGTGTACGAGGCCAACGGCGACCACGCGCTGGGTGTCTTTTCGTCGAGTTGGTGCCGCTCTCTGGACGCGGCATCGCGCCGGCTATGCCACACCGAGGACGACCGCGAGGCGTTGGCCTGCGGCCGGTGGCTCTGTCATGAGTCGTGCTGGAATGGGTCCTCGAAGATGGCCGTGGAAACCGGAGCCCCAGTGGACACGGAGTGTCACGGGGGACTCCGGATCTACGCGGTGCCGATTGTGGCCGGGGATCGCGTCATCGGCGCAATCAGTATCGGGTACGGCGATCCCCCCAAGAACCCCGCGACGATCATCGAACTGGCTCAGCGTTATGAGGTCGACCCCGTCGAATTGACCCAACACGCTCACGCGTATGAGTCACGCCCCGCGTTCATCGTCAATCTGGCAAAACGCCGCGTCGAGGCCTCGGCCCTCCTCATCGGCGAAATGGTCGAGCGTCGAAGCGTCGAGAATGAACGAAAACGCCTTCAGGCTCAACTGCTGCAGGCCCAGAAGATGGAATCGGTCGGGCGCCTGGCCGGCGGGATCGCACACGACTTCAACAACATGCTGGGCGTGATTCTGGGCAACGTCGAATTGATCATGGATCGATTGCGGCCGGACGACCCGCTTCGCTCGGATCTCGCCGACGTTCAGAAGGCGGCCCAGCGGTCCGCTGAACTCACCCGACAACTCCTCGCGTTCGCCCGAAAACAGACCATCTGTCCCCAAGTCCTGGATCTGAACGACACCGTTTCCGGCATGCTGAAGATGCTCCGCCGCCTCATCGGTGAAGATATCGACTTGAGGTGGATTCCCGCGGGAGAACTGTGGCCGGTCAAGGTAGATCCCGTCCAGATCAGCCAGGTCTTGGCGAATCTGTGCGTGAATGCGCGCGACGCGATCAACGGCGTAGGCAGTGTAACCATCGAAACGGCCAATGCCAGCTTTGACGAGGCCTACTGTGCCGATCACCCGGGTCTCGTGCCCGGCGACTATGCCATGCTCGCCGTCAGCGATGACGGCTGTGGCATGGCCCCCGACGTGGTGGCCAGCGTGTTCGAGCCCTTTTTCACGACGAAACAGCACGGTGAGGGCACCGGTTTGGGACTCGCCACGGTGTACGGCATTGTCAAGCAAAATAACGGCTTCATCAACGTCTACAGCGAGCCCGGAAAGGGAACCACCTTCAAGATCTACCTCGTGCGTCATGTCGGGAATGTCGAAGAGATCACGCACTCCAGCACGCCTGAAGCACCGAAGGGACGCGGCGAGACGGTGCTCTTGGTGGAAGATGAGAACGCGATCCTGGTCTTGGGCAAGCGCATGCTGGAAAGCCTAGGCTACGCTGTGATCGCGGTTGGCAATCCGTTGGAGGCGCTTCGCGTGGGGCAAGCGCACGACGGCGATATTCACCTCTTGGTCACCGACGTCGTCATGCCGCAGATGAACGGCCGAGACTTGGCCGCGCGGCTGCACGAGATCCATCCTCATCTCAAGACCCTCTTCATGTCGGGTTATACGGCCAACGTCATCGCCCACCACGGTGTCCTGGATCCAGGCATCCACTTCGTCCAAAAACCGTTCTCCTACCAGGAGCTGGCCGCCCGAGTCCGCGAAAGCCTCGACGCGCCCTGACCTGCGTGCAGCCAGCCGTGCTTCGTGTCGATCCCCCCTCTTCTGGAATTGGCTCACATCGTCTGCGCATAATCGAGGCCTCCCAATCGGAGCAGGTGGTCACGCCGAATGCAACGCTGGATTCGCTGGATACTCGCAGGCGCGTGTGGATTGCTTGTGTACGCGCTGATCTGGCCGCGTTCCGCAACGTCGGATGCGGAGCGTGAGGCGCGAAAACAGGGCCGCACGGTAATTGTCTATTGGGATCGCCATTCCGGCCACGAACACGAAGCGCGCCGTGCTCTCATCCACGAGTTCAACACCAGCCAGGACAAAGTCTATGTCCGGGCGCTGCCCATCGGCTACAACTCGCTCATGGAGAAACTACTGACCTCCATCGCCGGCAGCGCGCCACCGGACGTGTGCGCCATCGATGGCGGCATCATGGCGCAACTCGTGGCCCAAGGCTGTTTCGCAACGCTCGAGAGCTTTATGGCCGGTTGCCCCTCCCTCCGTGAGGAACGGTTCTTCCCCCATATCTGGAAAACGGTGGCCTTCGACGGACACGTCTGGGGAATCCCCACGACAACGGACACCTATTGTCTGCTTTGGAACAAGCGGGCCTTCCGCAAGGCCGGCCTGGATCCGGACCGCCCACCGCGCACCCTCGCGGAACTGGAGGAATACGCAGCGCGCCTCACCATCAAAGACGAATCCGGTATCCGCCAGATCGGTTTCTTGCCGTGGCAGCCCTGGGACCTATCGCACATGTGGGGCCTGCTCTTCGGCGGCACGTGGTACGACGAGTCCACGGGCCTGGCAGTCTGCGCCGGCGATCCGAACCTGATCCGCATGTTCGCATGGCAAAGGAGCTTCGCCATCGACCCAACCAGCGACACCCATCCGCCTTTCGCACTCGATCCGGAGAAGGTAATGTCGTTTCAGCAAGGGTTCGGCGCGTATATGAGCGCGAATAATCCATTCTACTCGGGCAAGATTGCGATGATCACCGAAGGGGAATGGCAGGTAACCTTCATTCCGAAGTACGCGCCCGATCTCGATTGGGGCGTGGCCGCAATACCCACGCCGGACGGCGCCTCGCCACGGGCCTACGGGCCCACCTGCATTGCCGACTGCATTCCGGCCGGATGCCGCCATCCCGAGGCCGCCTGGGCCTATCTCGAGTGGTTCAACTCGCCACGACCCGACGGCCGGCCCTCACCGGCCAGCGATTACAACTACGCGATCCATAACATTCCCGTGCGCACCGACGAGGCGCGCCAAGCGCGTTTCATCGGCGATCCCAGGTTCAGACCATTCGTGGACGTGCTCTTCGAACGCGAGACCGTCAGCGCCCCCGTCACACCGGTAACCCAGTTTTTCATGGACGAGATCGAGCGCCAGCGCGAACGGGTCATCTACCGCAAGACCTCGCCCGAGCAGGCGCTTCGGGAGATTCAGAATACGGTGAACGATCACCTCCAACTGGGGCGCGCATTGGCCGCGAGGACCACGCCATGACACGTCAGGAACGCCGCCACATGCGCAACGGACTCCTGTTCGCGTCGCCGTTCTTGTTCGGCTTTGGGGCCTTCTTCCTCTATCCTCTCGTAGCCAGCGTGTACTACAGCTTCTGCCACTACAACGTCATCCAGCCGCCGATGTGGATCGGCCTGGAGAACTTCCGCGAGTTGTTCACACGCGATGCCGTGTTCTGGAAATCGCTCTACAACACGCTGTACTACACCGTCTTCTCGGTGCCGCTCGGACTGGCCGTCAGCATCGGCCTGGCGCTGCTCCTCAACCAGAAGGTGCGCGGCATGGCCGCTTACCGAACGGTCTTCTTCCTGCCGACCATCGTGCCGATGGTCGCCTCGGCCGTCCTGTGGCTGTGGGTGCTCAATCCGGAGAGCGGACTGCTGAACGAGACGCTGCGCCAGTTCCTCCGTGTCGACGGCCCCGGCTGGCTGGCCGACGAGCACTGGGCCAAACCATCGCTCATCCTCATGAGCCTGTGGGCCACCGGGGGCGCCATGGTCATCTTCCTGGCAGGACTTGCCGATGTGCCGGCCTCGCTCTACGAGGTAGCCGCGATCGACGGCGCGGGCCGCTGGGCCAAGTTCCGGAACATCACGCTGCCCATGCTGACTCCGACGATTCTGTTCAACCTCGTCATGGGCCTCATTGGCGCTTTTCAGTACTTCACGCAGGTCTACGTGATGACGGGCGGCAAGGGCGGTCCCGTCGACAGCACAATGTTCTACGCCCTGTATCTCTATCGCAACTCGTTCCACTACCTCCGGATGGGCTACGCCTCCGCCATGGCCTGGATGCTGTTCCTGTTGATCCTCGCCGCGACGGTGGCGGTGCTCGTCTCGTCGCGGCGATGGGTCTATTACCATGGCGACTAACCGAGTCGACCTACGAGCAAGAAGGACGCGGGCATGACGAAACGAACGCGCCGAAATCTAGCCCACGTGCCCCTGCTGGCGGCGTCGCTCCTATTCATCGCGCCATTCCTCTGGATGCTGTCCACGTCGCTCAAGCATGAGTCCGGCATCTTCGCGAAACCCGGCGAACCGCCGCAGTGGATCCCGGTTACGGAGCGCACGGATGATCAAGGCCGCCGCCTCATCACGTACCAAGCCCGCGCCGGCGTAGACCTCGGCCCGGACGAGTCCGGCCGTCACGCGTTGTCGATCGATGGGAAGACGGTGGTCGCATGGCCCGAGGACTTCGAGATCCAGCAACGGATCGGCCTGCACTGGGCCAACTACGTGCGCGCGTTCGAGATGATCGACTTCGTCGCCAACCTGCGTAACACCCTGTTCATCTGCGTGTCGGTCGTATTGGCCTCCGTGTTGTCCTGTTCGCTGGTGGCCTACAGTTTCAGCCGAATCCCCTGGAAAGGCCGGGACGCCATATTCATCATCGTCCTGGCCACCATGATGCTACCGTACCAAGTCACCCTAATCCCCCTCTTCGCCGCGTACAGCAGACTCGGCTGGGTCGGCACCTTCAAACCGCTCATCCTGCCGGCGCTCTTCGGCACGCCGTTCTACATCTTCCTGATTCGGCAGTTCTTCAAGGGCGTGCCGGAAGACCTCAGCGCGGCGGCACGCATCGACGGCTGCTCCGAGTTCGGAATCTACTGGCGAATCGTCATGCCGCTGTCGAAACCCGTGCTGGCCACCACGGCCCTTTTCGTGTTCCTCTTCGAATGGGGCGACTTCCTCAATCCCCTCATCTACCTCCAGGACGAGCGGCAGTACACCCTCGCGATTGCCCTTCAGCAGTTCCAAAGTCAGCACGAAAATGCCTGGGGCCCCCTCATGGCCATGTCCAGTGTCATCACCGCGCCCATCATCGCCCTGTTCTTCTTCACACAGAAGACCTTCATCCAGGGCATCACCCTCACGGGCCTGAAAGGGTAGTGGAAACCTGCATGATGGACCGTATGGCCCCTACCGACGCCCCTCGCTGCTATCACGCGTCGTAGCGCTCGTCGATGGCGCGTAGCACATCGTCTACCGAGCCGGCGAAGGGGCCGGGCGTCTCCATCTTGAGCGAGGTGAGGGCGGCCGCGAATCGACAGGCCGCAGCGGGGCTGTGGCCGCGGCGCCACGCACAGTACGAGGCAAAACACGTATCGCCCCGACCGGTCCGCCCCGAAAGGTTGCGGGCCGTGAACGGCGCCCAGGCGAGGCCGTCGGCCGACAACACGCGGACGCCGTCATTGTGCGTGATCATCACCTCCGCGGCACCCCAAGCCCGCAGCATGGCCGCCGCGCGTTCGAGGTCCGTCTCACCCGTCAGTACTTCCGCCTCGGCGGCATCGGTCTTGAGCAGGGCGATGGACGGCAGCACATCGCGCTTCTCTGCCCAATCCCGGAAGCTCATGGCGCCGCCTTCGCTCACACGGAGGAATCCTTGCACGTCAACTGCGACGGGACCTAGCTCGGCGAGGGCCATCACCAAAGACTCGGAAAACTCGCCCTTGATAAGGCCGCCTAGGTAGTAGACGCCCACGTCGAGGTCATCCGGAACGTCCGCTTGGCTGAACGGATCGGCGATACTCAACGCCTCGCACGTCCGGCGCTCGCGATCCGCGGTGTGGTAGGTGTTTCGGATCGACGTCGTTGCTGAAGAGGGACGACCAATCACCGGCACGCCATGGCGGCCAAAGATCTCCAGCGTAGGCATGTCGGCCTCGGCCACTTTCGTGAGGGCCAGGACCTCAGCTCCGGCCCGCTTGGCCGCCACAGACGAGTACACCACGGCACCGCCGATGGATCGCTCTTCCGCGTCGGGGGCAATGTTGAAATCCTTGGATACGTGGCCGATCACCAACAGGTCGCACGATTTCATGAGGCGTTTTCCTTGTCTTGGCCGGGCCGACGCATTCGGCAATCTTCACTTCTCGCGTTCCGGTTTTATGGAGGTCGGTACCGGCTTATCCGAGAGCATGACGTCCCAGGTGTAGCCGGGAATCTCGAGGAACTCGAGGCGAACGCCGCGGTTCTTCCCGAGGATCCTGTCGAGGCGCACGGTGTGAGGCGGATCGAGGAATTCCTCGCCCTCGCGCACTTGCATACGGACGGACTCATCCTCGCCTCGAACGCGAATGTCGAGAAAGATGTAGGTGGTGTTCTTCTCGTGATCGTCCATAAACCCCTTGAGCTCGATCTGGGGTCGGGCCAGTTCCTTCATCGCAAGCTCGGTGTAGAAGTTGATGAAGAACTCGCTCCGTCGGAACACGCTGAAGATCTCGGTGCCGGACAGAACCAACTCCCACTTGTTGGCCACGCGCGCATCGCGGATAGTCTGCCGCACCTCATCGGCCACCCGCGCCAAAGCGATACGGCCGTTGTCGTCCTCGCTGTATAGCCTCATGGCCTCGCGAATGGCGTTCATCACCTGGGCCTTCGCCGCATCGTCGATGTTGAGCGCGCCCTGGGCAACCACCTGATCGAGCGGCGCGATGCCGGGCCGAACATGGCCATAGATCTCTTCAACGCTCGGCTTGGGCGTCTCCGGTATGATGAGGCGTCGTGCCGGAGTCAGCGTGATGATCAACGTGCCGGCAACCAAGCCCACGATCACCAGCACCACAACCAGTATCAGCGTCCCTTTGCTCATTCCAATCTCCCGAAAGACCGGCGTTGAGCCTAGCATTCGCCACGGGACGCGTCAACTCCGATCTCGGGGATGTGGCGCACACGGCGCAAAGGTGCTAGACTCCGGCCATCAGGTCTGAGGAAGCCAATAGCCGCCCATGCTGTTCAACTCGCTTCAGTTTGTGCTCTTCTTTCCGACGGTGGCGTTTGTCCACTTCGCGCTTCCTCCCCGGTACCGCTGGGCGTGGCAACTCGCCGCCAGCTACTTCTTCTACATGTGCTGGGAGCCCGGCTACGCCGCGCTCATCCTCATCTCGACGCTGGTGGATTACGCCGCAGGTATCCTCCTGGGCCGCACCACGCGGCAGGCGACCCGGCGAGGCTGCCTCTTCTTCAGCCTCGCCGCAAACCTCGGCCTGTTGTTCTTTTTCAAGTACTACAACTTCTTCGCCGACTCGATCCGGACCGCGCTGGAAGACCTCGGTTTCGAGTGCGCCCTGCCGCTGTCCGGATTCCTGTTGCCGGTCGGCATCTCCTTCTACACATTTCAGACGCTGAGTTACACCATTGAAGTGTATCGCGGAAACCAGGAACCGGAACGCCACCTCGGCCGCTTCGCCCTCTATGTGGCCTTCTTTCCGCAACTCGTGGCCGGGCCCATCGAGCGCGCGCCCCGGCTCCTGCCCCAGCTCCGGCGTTGGCCGTCTTTCGACTATGACCGCGTCACCGATGGCCTGAAACTCATATTCTGGGGCCTGTTCAAAAAGGTCGTGATCGCAGATCGCCTGGCCTCGTTCGTCACGCCCATCTACCAGAGCCCAAGCGCTCATAGCGGCCTCGCGCTCAGCACAGCCACCCTCTTCTTCGCCTTCCAGATATACTGCGATTTCTCCGGCTACACGGACATCGCCATCGGCGCCGCGCGCGTGTTCGGCGTCGATCTCATGGACAACTTCAAACGGCCCTACGCCGCCCGTTCGATCCGGGACTTCTGGCGGCGATGGCATATCTCGTTGTCAACCTGGTTCCGTGACTACGTCTACATCCCGCTCGGAGGCAGCCACGTGACGCTACGTCGCTGGCAGGTCAACATCTTGGTGGTCTTCTTCCTGAGCGGCCTGTGGCACGGTGCCAACTGGACCTTTCTCGCCTGGGGCCTCCTCCACGGCGGCTACCTGCTGGCCGGACACACGATCGAGCCTGTCCGTGCAAGACTGGCCGCCGCAGTGCACCTGGATCGCCACGACCGCCTCCTGCAAATCATACAGACGTTGTCCACATTCGGCCTGGTCTGTTTCGCCTGGATCTTCTTTCGCGCCAATACGTTAAGCGACGCCGTGTATGTGGCGACGCACTGGTACCGAGACTGGAATTGGCCCCAGACTTTTCACGCATTCATCAACATGGGCCCCACCATCAACATGGAACCCTACTTCTTCCTCAAGGAATTCGGGCTGTCTATCGGCCTGATCGGGTTCCTCACCATTGTGCAAGCATTTCAGGCCCGCGAACCGATCCGGGTGCGCATGCACCGATGGCCGCTATGGCTTCGGTTCGGCGTGTACTCGCTTGGCCTGTGGTTCATGTTCCTCTTCGGCGTGTTCCGGCAGCAGGAGTTCATCTACTTCACATTCTGAGTTCTGGGCATCATGAAACCTTGCGCGTACAAACTGGTATGGCTCGCAGCCTTTAACGCCGCTCTCGGTATGGCGTTCCTTGTGCTCGTCGATATGGGCCGCGACCTCGACCAATGCCAGACGGACTCGGTCTTGCTGGCGATGCCACAGGACACCCAGTTCGACCTGGCCATCCTCGGCTCGTCGAGGGCCAAGCTGTTCACGCGCATCCGGCCGAATATCGAGTGCCTCGAGCGCACGCTCGGAACGCGCGTCTTCGGCATGGCCACGCCGTTCGGAGGGGGGATCGTGCCGGCCAAACTGTACCTGGACTCCTTCTACGCCCAGGGCAACCGGGCCGACACGGTGCTGTTGTTTCTCGATCCGTTCATGCTGTTTTGCCGCGGGCCAAACGAAGGGCACAAGCTTGTCTACTGGGAACCGTTCCGGTTCTCCTTCTTCGTGCGCATGGTGCGCGAAGGCTTCGACTATCGACGGCTGGTGACCTACATCCGGTCGAAGTTCCTGTGGAATCACATCGCCCAGAAACCCATCGAGCTCGGGCGTCACGACGAAACACTGAGCTCCGACCTGCTCGATCCAGAGCGCATGTCCATGCGGATGAACAGTTTGTACCCAGACGGCCTCGATCCAGCCCAGTTCACACGCTATGCCAAGACCTTGCGCGATGTCATCGCCACTGGCCAGCGGCAGGGCGCCCGCATGATCATCGCCTTCGCCCCAACGCTCCTCGGCGATGACCCGGGCCGGCCCATGGTCGCAGCGTTCCTGGACGAATTGCAGGCCCAGCACGAGTTCGAGGTGTACGACTTCACCCATGCCGTGGCGGATCCCGGCCTCTTCGCCGATTACGACCACTTGAACTCGGCAGGCGTCGAGGAATTCGTGTCGCGAACCCTCAAGCCGCTCTTGCGTGGCCAGAACCAACAATAGGTCGGCTCGGCCCGATCCGTCGGGTTGATCGGGTGTTCCGGTGGTCTTGCGCCTTTGTCAGGGGCTGCTCTACAATGGCTGCGATGACTACCAAGAAAGCCGATAGCGTCCGGGTTCGAGTGCTACCCGAGGATCTCGCAAACAAGATCGCCGCCGGCGAGGTCGTCGAGCGGCCGGCGTCGGTCGTCAAGGAGCTCATCGAGAACGCCCTCGACGCACAAGCCACCCGGATCGCCATACACATCGTGGCGGCCGGCCGGCGGACTATCGAGGTCGTCGACAACGGCCACGGCATGTCGCAGCAAAACGCACTGCTCGCCATCGAGCGCCACGCCACCAGCAAGATTCGCAAGGCGGAAGACCTCGACAACATCCGTACCATGGGCTTCCGTGGCGAGGCCCTGCCGAGCGTTGGCGCCGTTTCGCATATGGAAATCGTGACACGACGCTACGAGGACGAGGCCGGAACGCGGATCCGGATCGATGGGGGCATCCTTCGCGATGTATCCGACACGGCGGCGCCGACCGGCACCCGGGTCACGGTGAATCGCCTATACTTCAACACCCCGGTGCGCGCCAAGTTCCTAAAGGGCATGGCCACAGAACTGGGCCACTGCATCGACACGGTCCAACGGCACGCCTTGGCGAACCTGACCGTGGGGTTTCAGCTCTCGCACAACGACAAGGTTCTCCTGGATATCCCGGAGAACGCCTCGTTGCGTGAGCGAGTCGCCCTCATCTGGGGCCTGGGATTCGCGAACGACATGGTCGATCTCGACGGTGAACTGGCCGGGTTCACCGTCCGCGGACTTGTGGGCAAGCCGGGCCTCACGCGCTCCGCCCGCTCGCACCAGTTCATGTTTGTGAACGGACGCCCCGTGGTCAATCGCTCGATGCAGTACGGATTCCAGGATGCATACCGCGGTCTCGTGACCGTGGGCCGGTATCCCGTCGGCATCGTCCTGGTCGACGTCCATCCAAGGTTCGTGGACGTCAACATCCACCCGGCGAAGCGGGAAGTCCGATTTCGCGACGAACGGGCCGCCCGCGACGCCATCCGAGACCTCGTCCGCGGGCACCTAGACGTCCTACGGGAAGCCCCCCCGGCCCCGCGTCCGCCCGCACCCGTGGCCGAGCGGGCTTCCGAGAACGCCTTTGACCGAGTACCGAAACCATCGCCCCCCCCTGCGCCGGCCGCCACAGTTCGGAGTGACCTACCGGCAAGCCCTTTGGCGTATAGAGCGCCCAAGTCGGCCGAATCCGATGTACTAAGCGTGCAGACGGAACTCCCCGGAACACAGTCACTCACGACCTCGGAACGCGGCGGCCCCGTCGAGCTTGAACCCATGTACAGCCCTGTAGGTGAGGTCGAGTCGGCCCCCTTGCAACTCTTCGACACCTATCTCCTTGTGCCGGAGGACGACCGACTCCTCATCATCGACCAACACGCCCTCCATGAACGCCTGAATTACGACACGCTCCGGGAGGAACTCGCCGACGGCGACTACGCCGCCCAACAACTCGCCGTGCCGATACTGGTCGACGTGCCGCCCTCGCACATGCAACTCCTCGAAAGCAACCTGGACCTCTTCAGGTCCATCGGCTTCGAGATCGAAACCTTCGGCGGAAACACGTTCCAGGTCACGGCCATCTGCCACCTCTACGAGGAATCCCGCGTGCCGGACGCCATCTACAAGGTCCTCGACGAACTGGCCCAGGGCGACCTCTTCGACAGGGACGACTTTGTCTCGGATTTCCTGCGCCACACCGTCGAGGCCTGCCGCGCCTCGGTGAAGGCAGGGGACCGCCTGGCGCCGGAGGAACGGAAGGGTCTCCTCGACGGATTCCGCCGACTCCGCCCTCCGTACACGTGCCCACACGGCCGGCCCATCATCACCGAAATCACGCAGCGTCAGATGGAGAAAGGGTTCAAGCGGCGTCCGTAGGCAGCCACGCGCCCTCCCTTGCCGCTTCTCCCGTTCAGCGAGTTCATGCTTGTCAAAACCGATCCGATCCGAACCAACGGTGGCCCCACCCCCCCGCAACTGATTGCGCTGGTGGGGCCGACCGCCTCCGGCAAGACAGCCCTGGCCATCGAGATTGCCGCCCGTCTTGACACCGAGATCATCTCCGCCGACTCGATGCAGTTCTATCGCGGCATGGAAATCGGCACGGGCGCTCCCGAGGCCCAGCAGTTGGCCCGCGTCCAGCACCACTTCGTCGGTTTCATCGAACCGGATGCCCCATTCTCAGCCGGGGCTTTCGAGCGCGACGCACGTGCCATCGTCGACCGACTCAACCGCCGCGGCCGCCCGGCTGTCGTCGTGGGAGGGTCGGGATTGTACATCAGCGCGCTCATCGACGGACTCTTTCCGGGGCCGGGAAAGGATGCCGAGATCCGCGCGCGCCTTCAAGAGGAAGCTGAGACGGCCGGCGTTCGGGCTCTCTACGCCCGGTTAAGGGAAGTAGACGCCGGCTACGCCGACACCATTCAGTGCAACGACCTGCGCCGGATCGTGCGCGGCATCGAGGTCTACGAGCAGACCGGCACACCGCTCTCGACGTTGCACCGCGAACATCGCGAGGAGGCGGTGGCCCTGGACGCCGTTCAGTTTGCACTCGACTGGCCGCGGGACCAGCTCTATGCGCGAATCGACCGTCGGGTCGACGCCATGATCCAGGCCGGCTTTCTCGATGAAGTGCAACGCCTCCTTGATAACGGATACGGGCCCCATATCGAACGTCTGCGGTCGCTCGGATACCGTGAGATGGCCGCCTATCTTCGACGCGAATGCGCCCTCGAAGAGGCTACCGAACGGATGAAGCGCAACACCCGCCGCTATGCCAAGCGCCAGCTCACGTGGTTCCGCAGCGACTCGCGAATCCAATGGATCCCCGCGGCGGGGCACTCGGCGGAGGATCTGGCAGAGACCATTCTGAACAGATTCTAGCTCGTCCTTGGTTTCAGCGGATCCGGGTCCGCACCAAACGTCGGGCCTGTCATCGTCCCACGATCAACGCGTCCACCGGCCGGTCATGCGCAGAGAGAGGAAGCTGCTCCGCGATTTGGCACGCGAAGGCCAGGCCAATCGACGGGCCCGGATGTCCATCGAGGAACCGATCGTAGTAACCGCCGCCGTAACCGAGCCGGTCGCCCTCCGGCGTGAACGCAATTCCCGGCACGATGACGAGCGCGTCCACCGGCGGCACGGAGGGCCGCAGGCATTCCGGACGCGGCTCGAGAATACCGAAGCGGCCGGGCGCCAAGTCGTCCAGCGACGCGATGCGCGACCAGGCGAGCACACCGGACGGCCGCGCCACCGGAACAAGCACGGTCTTGCCCTCGGCCAGCATGGCGCGGATGAGGTCGTGCGTGTCGACCTCGTTGTCCTTCGAAGACACGTAGCACAAGACGGTGCTCGCCGTCCGGTAAGCATCGAGCGCCTGAAGGCGGGTTACCATGCCGCGACTGGCCTCGGCAGACTCGGAGTCGGATAGGGCCCGTCGCCGGGCCAGATAAGCCTTCCGCAATGTGTCCTTTTCGTCCACAAATGCACTCCTCTTCAAAAGGAGATTATGGCAAATCGCCTCCGCCGACGAAAGTTGCTATAATCTTGCCTCCCGCAACCTGACCGAGACATGGAACCATCATGATGATGAAAAAGGCCGTTCAGTTTGGCGCAGGCAACATTGGCCGAGGTTTTTTGGGGCAGTTGTACTTCGAATCCGGATACGAAACGACCTTTGTGGACGTGATCGAGCCGGTGGTTGAAGGCCTCAAGCAACGGGGCGAGTACCCATTGCGCATCGTGGGCGAACTCACCCAAACGCTTCGCATCGGCAATGTGACCGCCGTCTACGCACAGGACACGGCCCGAGTGGCTCAGGCATTGGCGGAGGCGGATCTCGCCTCGACGGCCGTCGGTGTATCCGTGCTGCCCAAGGTAGCCCCGGCCATCGCGGCAGGCGTCGCCAAACGGTTCGAGCAACCGAACGCCGAGCCGCTAAACCTGATCGTCTGCGAGAACCTCATTGGCGCCGGGCCATTCCTGCGCGAAAAAGTCCGTGACCATCTTCCGGAACGATTTCACTCTTTCTTGGACGAGCGCGTAGGGTTCGTCGAGACCTCCATCGGCCGGATGGTACCGGTCATGACCGCCGAGGAACTGGCCGAGGACCCCTTGCTGGTTTGCGTCGAACCCTACTGCGAGTTGCCCGTGGATGCGCGCGGATTTCGGGGCCCCCTCCCCCCACTCGAACACATGGAGCCGCGCCAGAACTTCGCGGCCTACGTCGAGCGCAAGCTCTTCGTTCACAACGCCGGCCACGCCACCACGGCTTACCTCGGCTACATTCGGGGACACGAGTACACGTGGCAGGCCATCGAGGACCCCGTCATCCGCCGCGAGGCGGACGCGGCGATTGCCGAAACCTGTGCCGGCCTTGTGGCCAAGCACGGACTCGATCCCCGAGCCCTCGACGATCACTGGAGCGATCTGAAACGGCGATTCGCCAACAGAGGCCTCGGCGATCAGGTGTTCCGGGTAGCCAAGGACCCCATACGCAAACTGGGACCGAACGACCGGCTGATCGGCGCCGGCCTCATGTGCCTGGCCCACGGCGTCACGCCGGCCCACGTCGCATTTGCAGCCGCCGCCGCAATTCGGTACGATCATCCCGACGACGCGGCCGCGGTGTCTCTCAGGAACATTCTTTCCGAACACGGAATACGGGGCGTTATCGAGCGCGTGTGCGGCATTGCGTGGGATTCTCCGTTCGCGCGGCTCATCGAAGCACAGACAGACCGGCTTCACCGTGAAGGCTGGCTCAAACACTGAGGAGCGCTATGCACGAGGTTAAGCTACCCCAGCTCGGGCAATCGGTCGAGGAGGCCGACATTGTCCAGTGGCTCAAGAAGGAAGGCGACCCGGTAGCCGAAGGCGATCCGATCTGCTCCGTCCAGACGGACAAGGCCGAGATCGAAGTCGAGTGTTCGGCGTCAGGAATCCTGCGAAAGATCCTGGTTCCGGAGAACACGACCGTGCCGGTCCTCACCGTGATCGCCCTCGTGGGCGAAGCCGACGAACCAATGCCGGACCTGGCGCCGTATGCGACGGGCGCGGCTCCGTCCGACCGAGACGCCGACCCGTCTCCGGAAGTGCACGTAGAGGCGGCCCCGGCGGCCGCGAGCACGACGGCCGCCGAACCAGGGCGGCCCTTCGTTTCGCCGAGAGCGCGCAAGAAGGCCGCCGAACTCAAGATCTGCCCAACGGTCGCCTCCGGCACCGGCGTCCGGGGCCGCGTGATGGAAGCGGACATCGTGGGAGCCGCGGCGCTGCTTGCGGCGATCCGGATCACGCCCACGGCCCAGCGACTGGCCGCGCTCAAGGGTGTCGACATCACCCGCGTGTCCGGCACAGGCCCCGCCGGCAAAATCACGAAGGCCGATATCGAGAGAGCCGTAGCGGCGCCCGCGACGCGGGCCCCAAGCGCGGCGGCCAGCGCCGACAAGCGCGTGCCCCTCACGCCCATGCGATCCATCATCGCCCGGCGCATGTCGGAGAGCAAGTACAAGGCGCCGCACTACTACATCACCGTCGAGGTCGACATATCCGCCGCGGCAACTCGCTTTCGCAATGGCGGCCTGCCCTTCCGGCCATCCTACAACGACATCGTGCTTGCGGCCACGGTAAAGGCACTCACTGAGTATCCGGGCGTCAACGCAAAATGGGACACGGACGCCATCATCGAGTTGGCGGATGTGAACCTCGGCGTGGCGGTGGCGTTGCCGACGGGCCTCATCGTGCCGGTGATCCGCCAAGCGCAGCGGCTCGACATGCAGGGCATTCACGAGGCCGCGCGGACACTCACCGAAAAGGCGCGCACCGGAAAGCTGATGCCCGACGACTACACCGGAAACACCTTCACGGTGTCGAATCTGGGCGTGTACGGCGTGGACCATTTTACGGCGATCATCAATCAGCCGGACAGCGCCATCCTCGCGGTCGGCCAGATCAAGGACCGGCCCGTTGTCATCGACGGCGGCATTCACATCCGGCCGATGGTGAAAATGACGCTATCGAGCGATCACCGCGTCATCGATGGCGCCTTGGCGGCGCAGTTCATGGGCCGACTCAAAGAGATTCTGGAAGCGGCAGATCTATAGCGGCGGATTCGGCGCGCCTGTCCGAACGCGCCGGCCGCGTGCGGGAGACATTCAATGAAGCAGTGCGACGTTGTCGTGGTTGGGGCAGGTCCCGGCGGTTATGTGGCCGCGATCCGGGCAGCACAACGCGGCGCCAAGACCATTGTCGTCGAGCGTAGAGAACTGGGCGGCGTATGCTTGAATGAAGGCTGCATTCCGACGAAGACCTTCGTTCACACCGCCGAGCTCTACCGCAAGATCCGGCGCGCCTCGGAGTTCGGTATCCGGGTGGATGGGGTAGCCCTGGACCTACCCGGCCTGCTCAAGCACAAGGAAAAGGTCATTAAGGCCAACGTGGCCGGCATCCGCAACCTCTTCAAATCGAATGGCATTGAGGTCGTCGCGGGCGATGCCGTAGTAACCGCGCCAGGCGTCGTCAAGGTGGACAGAGAAGAGATCCGCGCCAAAGCAATCATCATCGCCACGGGTGGCGCGCCCGCCCAGTTGCCCGGCCTCGAACTCAACGGCAAGACCGTCATCGGCAGCAGCAAGGCCCTCGAAATGGCGCCAATCCCCAAACGGATCGCCGTCATCGGCGCCGGCGCCATGGGTTCGGAGTTCGCATGCATCTGGAACGCCTTCGGCGCAGACATCACGCTCATCGAGATGATGCCCACCCTTCTGCCGGTCTCGGACGAGGAACTGACCACGCGATTGGCCGAAGTGTTCACCAAACGCGGCATCGATGTGCGCACCGGTACAAAGGTGTCGAGTCTCAAGGCCGGCAAGACGTCGGTCCGGCTCGACCTGAACGGCCCCAAGACCGAGACCATCGAGGTGGACATGGTCCTGGTCGGCATCGGACTGAAGTGCAACTCCGAGGTAGTCACGCAGACGCCCGGACTCGGCGTCAACGTGGAAGGACCTCGGGCGGGCATCGGCGTGAACAACCGCCTGGAAACCAGTGTCCGCGGCATTTACGCCATCGGCGACGTCATCAACAAGACATGGCTGGCCCACGGTGCGTCGGCCGAAGGTCTCGTTGCCGCGGCCAATGCCACCGGCGGTCAAGAGACCATCGACTACCGCGTGGTGCCGGCGTGCAACTTCACCTCGCCGGAGGTGGCGGGCGTCGGCCTCACCGAGAAGAAGGCGCGCGACGCCGGTATCAACGTGAAGATCGGTCGATTCCGGTATATGGGTAGTGGCCGTGCGCACGCCATCGGCGAAACCGAAGGCATGGTCAAGATTGTCGGCGATGCCGCGACGGACGAGGTCCTTGGCGTGCACATCATGGGCGCCGAAGCGGGCGAGTTGATCTCCGCAGCGGCCGTGGCCATGCAGATGGAGGCCACCGTCGAGGAACTCGCAGACACGATTCAGACCCATCCGACCCTCAGCGAGACCATCAAAGAAGCAGCCGAGGACTATCTCGGTGTCGGGATTCACACGCCCGCGCCCAGGAAGAAGTGATCCGGGCCGGTTCGCCTTTGTTGCGGTAACTGATGCGAGGATTTCGCTTTGCGGCCTAGATACCGAGGCTTGGCGCAAGACGCCGCATCCGTTCTCATTCTCGGCGCGGTGGCCTGTGCCGCCTGTGCGCCCTTTCTGTTCCGAGACCGTGTCCCGCTCTCCGGCGAAAGCCTGTTTCGCGCCGCCCCATGGGAGGAGGCACGGCCCGAGGGACTCAAGGACGTCTCGGCGGCGCACCCCGAACACGTGCGCGAGTTCTATCCGTGGTATCGGCTCATTGCGGCCGCCGGCGAGGCCCGGGAACTACCCCTATGGAACCCGCTCGAGGGGTGCGGCCTGCCGCTGCTGGCCTTGTGGCGATCTCGCTGCCTCTCCCCCTTCACCGTTCCCTTCTATTTCGTGCACGATCCGATCAAGGCCCTGCGGATCTCCGTGTTGCTCAAGATCCTGGTGGCGGGATGGTGTGCCTACTATGCCGCACGGAAACTGGGCTCTGCCCCTCCGGTTTCGCTGTTTGTGGCCGCGTGCTTCCAGCTCGGCGGCCCCGTCTTCCTGCAAGGGGCCCAGCCCATGGCCGATGCCGCGGCGTGGTTCCCGCTCTGGCTGGTGTTCATCGAACGCATCGTCGTCGGCCAGACCAAGGCATGGCCCCTCGGCGCTCTCATCGTGGCGTTGGTGACTCTCGGGGGCGATCCGGGAACGCTGACCGCCACGGTGTTCTTTGGCATCACGTCGCTGGTCGTCCGCATCGCTCTAGCCCGCAAGCACCCCGAGGCCCCGGCCGCAGGGGCACTGGCTTTCGCGGCGGCCGTCGTCGTGGGCTTGCTCTTAGCCGCAGTCCAGCTCGTGCCATTCCTCGAATTCCTCCGCCAAGCCGACAGCGCCGGTTCGGCTCACAGTGCCGCACTCCACGTGCGCGACCTCTTGAGTTGGTTCGTGCCGGGCACCCTACGAGACATGCCGGAGAACGCCCAGGCCGCCGGACTCCTGCATTTGGGGCTGGTACCGCTCTTCCTGTTGCCGCTGTGGCTGGCGGTGCGCCGATTCATCCCGGTGTTTCTCCGCCACCGCGTCGAGGGCCTCCTGGTCTCCGCGATCCTCATGACCGGCGTGGCCCTGGCCATCGGCGCCTGGTGTCCCATCAAGGCACCTCTCGGTTTCCTTCATGCAGACGCATTCCTTGTGGGCAACGCATTATCCGTCGCGCTGCTCGGAGCGGCTGCCGTCGAACAATGGCTCGAGCTCGACCCCGACGAGTGCCGAGCCGCTATCCCGAGGGCTTTCTTGTTCTGGCTGGCCACGTTGGTGGTCTGCATCGGACTTGCAGCCTTCTGCGTCTCCCCCCAGGGCTTCTCATGGCCCGGAATGCTCAGAAACGCGATTCTGTTAATTTTCTTCGCTTTTTTGGTGTTAATAATACTCGCAATAACCACTTTTAGACCAAATGTTTATATCATCGGATATTCACTAACGGCATTAACATGCTTATCGCTGCAATTGGCATTTGGTCATGTTCTTCCTCAGTCCTCGGCCGAGGATTTTTTCCCGAGCACGCCTTCGATCATGGCGCTCGAGCGAACGGGCGAACGCCTGTGCGGTACGTCGGATCTCAAAGACTGGCCCCTTAGTGGAAACGGCATACCGCAAGTCTACTGCCCAAGTGGATTCACGCTGAATCGCTATGTCGCGTTCATGGAGCAAGCCGAGGCCAACCCGCTCCTGCTCAGGCGGACGGGAGCCCGAGCGCTCCTCCTCAGGAAAGAGGACATCGCCGGCCCCTTCGCGAAACTCCGCAGTCAGCTCGGGATCGAGGAGGTCTTTCCCGCGGGAGCGGCCCTCTTCGGGCACTTGGGAGCTCATCCTCGCGCTCGCGTTGCGTACGAGGGCGAATCTATCGAGCAGTTCGACGCTTCCCGATTGACGCCGGACGGCGCGCCGATGTTCGAGGCCGTCGTGCCGCGCAACGCCCCGGCTGTGTCAGATCCCGAGGTCGCGATCGAGGACCCCAAGCAGAGCAATCGCGTCCTGGTCCGCGTCGAAAGCGAGAAGCCCGGCGTACTGGTGCTGGCCGACGCCTGGTACCCGGGATGGAAGGCACGCGTGGATTCGGTGGATGCGGAGGTGTTTCCCGTTGACGGCCTGTTCCGGGGAGTGTCCATCCCCGCAGGTCACCTCGATGTCGAGTTCTACTTCGCGCCGCGCGCGCTCGAACTGGGTCTCATCGTCACCGTGGCCGCGGCCATAGCCATCGTGGTCGGACTCACGGGTCTGCTCTCGTCAGTACTCCGCGCCCGTAGCCGGTCACGAATCGCGACCTGAGACCCGATCCAGCTTCTTGTGGCCGGGCATTCCGAGGGCTAAGGCTTTTTCATAGCAGGACTTAGAGGCACTCGAGTCACCTTTGTCGAGCCCGTACCACCAGGCAAGATTGTACCACGCCGGGCCGAAATCCTGGTTGGCATCGACGATGGCCTGCGCCTCGGCAATCGCCTCAGTTACCCGGCCCGCGTGGGCCAGGGCCACGGAGAGGCCATTACGCGCCTCGAACAGATCGGGCGAAAGCGCCAGGGCCTTACGAAACGCCCCTTGCGCACGGTCGAACTGCTTGCCGTTGAGCAAAGCATTGCCCAGGTAGAGCCAACCTACCATCTCGTCCGCAAATCCCAAGTCGCACAGCAAGGCAGACACCGCCGCATCCACCTGGCGCTCGAAGGCGCTCCGCAGCGTGGTGCCGTCATCACGTGTCCACTGACTGATGGCATCCTCGTCTGCCTTGAGACGCATCGACGAGAAGTCGGGGCCAACCTGGGTCGTGGGATCCACCAGCTTAGCGCTGGCGAGCATGGGCTCGTCGTGCACCACGATGACGTTCTCCCAGAGCTTGCGACCCGACGCGGTGTCGAGGAGTTCGCCCTCGATCTTGGTGATGAGCGTGCCCCCGGGGCCAAAGAGTCCGAAGGTCGATTTCAAGTCGAGAACCACCTCAACGCCTTGCTTGTTTAATGAGGCCAGGCGGGCCCGGGAAGCCTCACGCTCGTTGTTGAAGCCTGCACTCGACACCAACGCCGGGGTTCGCCGCGATGATGTGCCGAGCGCCTCGCCGACTCTGGACGCAACCCGCTCTTCGAACACGGCAACCGGATCGTAGTCCCCGAGAACCTCCTCGATCCGCTGCTTGGACCGATCGTCTGCAACGGCCGAGATGCTGGCGCCGATAAGGGTCCCGTAGGAACCGCCAACCTGCATGGTCCGCCGTGCAGGCGACACGAGAACGAGCATCTCCTCGCTTCTGGACCGCCACGACCACGCCGGTGTCGAGGCGTCGCGCAGGCGCTCGGCACCTCCTTCCGGCGTAGTGGCGCACCCGGCCAAACAAGCCACGAGCGCCAAAGCTGCCCCGCATACCGCAGATAGTCTGGACATGGTTTCCTCCTTCCCGGCACGGCTTCTCCCGAAGAGCGATGGGCCGTAGATCGGCATGCGATCAGTGTATCAGGAACGCGCTTCGTTTGCCACCGCCCGGGCGAAACGACTTCTCAGTGCCCAGAGAAAACACCGCTAAAGGTTCTCCATGTTGTGCCGATAAACACCCTAGCGACGGTAACCAATGGGCCTATGAGACAACTCACGAGGGTATGGCTATGAACACATCGCTTTGGGTTTCCCCCTCCACGCAATCTTCATATCTGAGCCAGACACGATCCCTCTTCGCGCGACAGAATGAGGAAACCTCGAAATCGGCGGCGGACATTCTCGAGATCGGCGGTAACAGCGACGTTTCCACCAAGGACGCCATGAACATCGTGGTCGAGCGCTCCATGGAACGGATACGCGCGCTCGTCGACGACGCCCGAGCCCAACTCGGCATTCCCGAGGACGCCGTTCTAGACACCTCGCCGGAAGCCACCGCCGGGCGGATCGCGGATTTTGCGTTGGGATTCTACGGCAAGTGGCGCGAGAAGCACACGGAGCTGGCCGAGGAAGACGCCCGCAATCAGTTCGCAGGGTTCATTGGGGCCGCCATCGACCAGGGATTCGCCGAGGCGCGAGGCATCCTATCCGCCCTCAACGTCCTCAATCCTGACGTCGAGACCGGCATCGCAAAGACCTACAGTATCATCCAGCAGCGAATGCAGGATTTCGTGAAAAACGGTTTGTGATCCACCCGATACGTGCCCCCCAAGGTCCCCCCCTACTGTCAGCAACGTATCGGTTTTGACGCCGCGCGGTCGCCCCAACCGTGCGGCGTCTCTCTTTATCCGGATGCCCGTGACGCAGCGCGGACCCAGCTTGAACTCACGCCACGGAGTGGTATAGTCCATGCCTGTGGACGCAATGGACTCGGTGGACAAAATGGACACGGTGCCAGACGGGCTGGTGTCGCTGTGAGACGCAGCCGGGGCGGTACGATTTCGCATGGCTGGACGCCGTGGTGGACGGGCTGCTGAACGTCGGCATCCAGCCGTGGTTCAACCTGGGTTGCGGCAATCGCGTCTACACGCCGGAGGCCGAGGATGAGGCGGCGGTAGGCTGGGCGCCGGTATTCGATGAGGCCGTACAGAGCGCTTGGCGGCGGTTCGTGGCGGCACTAGCCGAGCATTTCAGCGGTCGTGTCCGCCATTGGGAAATCTGGAACGAACCCAACATCAAGACCTTCTGGAAACCGAAGGATCCGAGTCCGGCGGACTATGTAGGCCTCGTGGCCTGCACGGCGCCTGCCATCCGTGAGCACCATCGCGGTGATCACGTTTCTCGGCGGCTGGGAATCCTACATCTGGCCCCTGCTCATTACCGATCCGCACAGCCATTTCGACGTGCTACAGAAAGTCATCGCCCAGGCCACCATGATCTCGCAGGCCGGCAGCACCGATACCGAATGGCCGTGGCTCATGGCGGCCTCGCTGATCTCGACCGTGCCCGTCCTGACGCTGTTCATCTTCTGCCAGCGCTTCTTCATCGCCGGCTTGACGGGCGGCGCGGTGAAGGGGTGAAGGGGGCGTTCCAATGTTATGGCTCTGTTACGACTACGTACTGGAGGCCTATGTTCAGATAATCTATACTGATTCGGGCGCTAGGTATGGTGCTGGACCACAGCTTGGCGACCCAAAGCGCCATCAAGGTACCGGAAGTTCAGGGGTTCACCCGGGAGGAAGTCCGATGTCAGCAATCGTCATAAGTGTATCGAGTTCGTTAATCGCCAGCGTAGTCTTTGCCGCCGTGTCCACGCTGATAGCTTCTGTCAAGTTTCGCAAGCAGCTGACGGTTATCCTTTCTCAACTCACCGGTTCAGGTGTCGACTACGTGTACGCAAATGAGAAGGATGCGGCAGAGGACCTTGCCAAATTCACCCGCCGTTCAGAGGAGGTTGCCATCTTTGGTATGCGGGGATTCCGGGTACTCAGCCATGATAGACCCTTGCACTTCCTCCTTGAGGTCGGTTGTCCGATCAAACGTCTTCGGTGCATGTGCGTTGACCCGGATTCCGAAGTGGCTAGGAAGCGCGGTGCGGAATATGCTCAGATTGATACATCCTATTCCGAGGCCCGCTATCTGAAAGACGTTCGCTTTTCCGTTGATACACTTCTGCATCATGCGGAGGAGAATGAGAGAATCTCTGTCAAGGTCCATGAACAGAATGCCTCTTTCCGTCTATTGATTCTTGACGACTACCTCTTCCTGTCGTTCTTTTCGTCTGATGCGGTGGGGCAGGATAGCAAAGTCCTTCGCATACCTCGGCAATCCCCCCTCTACAGAGCGTTCTGTCGGTACTTTGAGGGGCAGTGGGAAAGCGGTCACGATGTGAAATCCAGAGAGGCGGACGTTGAACAGTATACTGTATAGCGTCCTCTGTTGATCTATATGTTTTCTTAGCTGGAAGTGCCGAAGTTGAATGGCCGTGGCGCATGGCGGCCTCGCTTATCTCGACGATTCCCGTCCTGACGCTGTTCATCTTCTGCCAGCGCTTCTTCATCGCCGGCTTGACGGGTGGCGCGGTGAAGGTCTGAGGGGTGGGCCTACGAGGGCCGTTGCCTATGGGAGTCTGGTATACTCGTGTCAACGATGAAGCATGAGGATTGAGAGATGGAACTGCCGATTCACACCGATAAGGGGAAGATCGCGGAGTTCTGCCGACGGCACCGCATCACGAAGCTGGCCTTCTTCGGATCGGTCTTGACGGACAAGTTCGGCCCGAACAGCGACGTGGATGTCCTCGTCGAGTTCGATCCGGAACATATCCCAGGCCTCATTGCGCTGAGTGGCATGGAAAGGGAACTGTCTGAGATCCTCGGCCGCAAGGCGGACATGCGCACGCCCAATGACTTGAGCCGCTATTTTCGTGACGAGGTCGTGAGAGAAGCGGTTACGCAATATGCTGCCTGATTCCGACCATAGCCGGCTTAGGCATATGCTCGAGGCCGCGCAAGAGGCGGCAGGATATGTCCGAGGTCTGTCGCGGCACGAGTTCGATTCGCAGCGGATGCTTCAGCATTCCGTTATCCGCTGTATCGAGATTGTCGGCGAAGCGGCATCGCGGCTTTCCTCGGACGTACGCGAGGCCCATGCGGACATTCCTTGGCAGGACATAGTCGGCATGCGAAACAGGCTCATCCATGCCTACTTCGATCTTGACCTGGACGTCATCTGGAATACCGCAAGCCAAGAGCTTCCCAACCTTATTCCGCGACTTGAGGCGCTCCTGGGCCAGTACTGAGAGATCTTACGCCGACAGCTTACGCGGGAGTCTTTTGGTGCGTTCCGCTTCGCTGCACACACCCTACGGCTTCCCGTCTATCCCGCGATGAGCCCCAGGAAGAACAAGGGTAAGGCGGCAATGAGAGCGTAGAACACAACCAGCGAGGTGGTGAGGCCGCCCACTTCGTGAAAGTCTCGCACGGCGCGGACGACGCGGCCGAAGGTCAGAATGTCCGAGACGCCGAACTTCTCGGTGCGGCCGACGGATACCCAGAGCTTGCCGGTCTCGCCGGTGGGATGAAACCCGACGAGGTAGTATTGGCCGGTGGCCGGTAGGTCTTGCTCGTGCTCGACGTAAATCCAAGACTCCGTGCCGGTGAAGACTTCATCGAAATACTCGGGCTCGATGGCGTCGGTATCGATTCGCAGGATGCCGCATCCCGCAGGCAAATCGAAGGGAAGGTCGGCAGCGGGCACGGGCAAGCCGGGGCCGATGAGCGCGAGAGAGGGATGGTAATCTCTCAGGCGCTCCATGTACGGCACGCCGAGCTGCATGTAGAAGCTCTGGCCTTCCTGGCCGTCGAAGGCCAGCCAGATCTGCGGCGACGCGTCCGTTACCTCGTGATACACGACCTGCGAGATAGATACGTCGTCGATCTCGATGGCGTGGGCCGCATCGACATGGGACTGGTCGTCCCATACCATGCGATGGGCTGCAGCGGCGGGCGAAAGAAGAACGGCGAGCGAGAGTAAGGCGATGATGGCGGTGATTCGGGCGTTCATGGCGTGTTCCCTCCGTTGGCACTTCCCTTTCTTCGTCTCCATTTCCAGAAACGATGGCGGAGGTGGGCGCTATTCCCTTACCAAGATGCATGTAGCACCGCCGGTGCTTGCCCGGCGGGCCAGGCGCTCTGTGGACTGCGCAAGCTTGCTTACGCTCTGGCTCGAGCGGAGCAAACTCCCCTGCCAAGGTGCCCGATTCCCTGGCACAAACGGGGCAGCAAGCTGCCCCGAAGAAGAGCGGTAGCAAGCTACCGCAGTCCACACAGCGTCCGTGTCTTCCGTGAGGTCCTTTTCCACGGGGAACGACCGAGGAACGCGGCAAGGATGCCGCGTCTACACCGCCATTCTCCCGTGTCCCCTATTCTCCCTGGATAACCCAGGATTCGTTGAAATGCACGTGTTTCACGGTCTTGAGATTGTAGGAGTAGCTGGCGTGAAGGGTGCCATCGTTGGCCTGGATGATCGATGGGTAGTCAAACCTACCGCCCGGAACATGCTCAAGGTAGCGCTTCCATTTCCAGGTCTTGCCCCGGTCGTCGGAAATGGACACGGCAAGGCGATCGCGCGGATCAGTCTCGTTGTCGTTGTAGATCATGGCGAGATGGCCATTGTCGAGGAGGATGGCCTCGATGCCCGCGTCCGGATTCGGCAGGTTCGTCGACCCGAGGGGCCCCCAGGTCATGCCGCCATCGGCCGAGTTGCTGCGCAGAATACGGCGTTCGAGCCGTCCGTTGCGGAAAAAGGCCGTCATGGAACCGTCGGCAAACTCGACAACGGTGGGCTGGGTGATGCCATAGTCGGGCACCGCCTGACCGATGGTCCACGTTTCTCCGCCGTCTCCGGAGATGGCCATAGCAGCGATATTGAAGTTCTCGTTGGCCAGGGGCACGAGTACGGCGCCATCGGAGCGCACCAGCGGATGGACGCGGGGCATCCACCCGAGACGGAGCTTGAACGCATCGTCGAGTCGCGCTCGGACACGTTCGAGGGCCCTCTCGCGTTGGTCGGCGTCAGAACCTCGCTCGCGGGCACGGCGGTCGAAGGAGGCCATAAGCGCTTCCTCAAATCCGTTTGGATGGACGACAAGCACGCCCTCCCTACTCCAGACGGGCGGACCGGGCTGGTCATAATCCGCCGAAACGTGATACTGCACCAAGGCGCTTCCCCAGGCGTCCTGCGGCACGGCGAGGAGGGTGGCATGGACAAGCCAGAGACGCCCTTGTTGATCGACAACCATGCACGGATTATTGTCGGACACGCCGAAGGTGTCGTGCATGACGAAGGGTTTCTCCCAGGCGCTCGACCCGGCAGGTTTCCGCGCGCCGCCGATGCGCACGTCGTCGCGCTTGTCGCTGTCGCCGGTGTAATGCGGCGGCGGCAACGGAGGCCCGTTCTCATACCACACCGCGCGGAGGTCGCCGTTCGGACACTCGACGATACATGAGGCGTGGACGTGTCCGTGCCAGTTCTCGACGGAAGGATCGAAACAGAAGTCCGCCTCGAAAAGGGGGTCGGCATCAGCCGCGGCCAGGGCCAGCCCGAGCAGCACAGCATTCAGGATCATGGTTCTTCACTCCTCATTCGAAGCCTAGCGGCACAGGTCGATGGCGGTTTCGGTTATGAGTTCGCCGACGCCGGGTTGGTAGGCGAACCGGCCGACGATGAGCGGCAGCAGCCTTGTGGGGTATTCGTAACGCGCGTCGACATAGGCCTCGCGCGTGGGAAGATAGCCAACGAAATCGTTCGCGTAGCCGGCCACCATGACAAGCCCGTCCGATGCGCAGTCGATGATCTGTTGGCCAAGGGCCATGAAGAGCTCGCCGGGAACGCCGACGATTCGGAGCGGGCCGATGCGAAACGCCTGGACCTCGGCCGGGTACGTATCCTCGACTCCATCCACATGGCCGTCAAGGAGGCGTTGGTACGTATTGGCATGGGTCCGGGCGATGTTCCGCTCGGACACGGGCAGGCGCTCATCCTCATACTTCGCCCAGCACGCGTCGCGGTGAGCGGACAACTCGGCCTCTGGACGGACATCCAAGGGCAAGGGAACCTCGACACGGGCACACGACACGGCCAGGTCGCCCTCGAAGGCCGTAGCCTCGCGCGCCAGCCGTACGACCGCTCGGGCCAGAACGATGCCGGTCTCTCGCATGATCGGCACCCCCTCATCGGTGCCCTTACACGGGTTCTTGACATTGACGGTACCGCAGGCACCTTGAACGAAGATGCCGACGGCTCGGTCGAAAGCGTGACCAATGGCATGCTCGAGGACCCCCGGCCAGTCCGCGCTGATCAAGGTGTTGGTGCCACCGAACACGACGCCGTGCGCGGAATGGTTCACCAACAGCGCTACGCTCTCGCCGTCCACGTCGAACCGGGCAATACGGACCTCACAATCCACGGGCCCTTCCGGGTCGTGGCGGTCGTATCCCACGGGTTCGACGGGGCCGCGGGCCAGGCTCAACGTAGCGGGCGCGGCGGCATCGACAGCCTTTCGGGCCACCTCGAGCCAGGCGTAGGGCAGGTGATCCCAGTACGCCTCGTCGACTTCGCCGCAGGCGGGCAGGCGTATCGTGGCAGGTCCGCTGTGCGTATGGGTACACGCGAGCATGATCGCATCGCGGGGAAGGCCGAGATGACGATGGCACAGATCCCGCGTGCGCTGTGTGAGCGCCTTGTCAACACCGATGAGGTCGTTGCCGATGAACAAGACGCGGCCACCGTCGGACTCGACATACACGGCGCGGGCCATCAACGGATCGAGCACGTCCGTCGAGTAGCGCCGCAGGTAGTAGCCGTAGCCGCATAGTTCGACGCCGACAGGCGGCGTGATGTCCGCGCTGGACGCTCCCACCCGTAACATAGCCCGCACCTCCTCGCTGCGTGGTTTTCAATGCCGCAAGGCCCCCTGCCGGCCCGCCGGTTCCTTGCCACGACCCGCACTCTATAGGGATTCGTCCGAGATTCGCAAATGCCGAGCGATATGGTATACTGATGCCCGCTATTGCCAGGGAATTGTGTGGAGAAACGCCAAGAGGGGTTTCGGATGATTGCTCGTGTTGCTGCCCGAACGGCTTGGGCCCTTGTTGCGGTCATGGTGGTCGTCGCGCTTGCCGGATGTCCGACGAAGCGGTATATCGAGGGCGTGTGGACGGTCAAGGCCCTCTACACGGGAGACGCCGACGTCGAGTACCAGGAACGATGGGTGCTCGAGTTCATGTTCGAGGACATCTTGAAGTGGTCGAAGGACGGAGCCACCGCCACGGGCGCGTACTCGTACGATCAAGGCGTGATCACCATCGATCGCGTCTTCACATTTCCGGGCCCGGACGGCTCGAACGCGCAGATCCGTCTCGTCGCCAACTTGGACTACGACGAGGACACCAAGGAGTTCTCGGGTCCGTTCACGATGACACTCCTGACGCCGCATCCCGGCAATGACAGCTACTCAGGAACGCTCGAAGGAACCCTCATCGAGTAGCCTTGCCGTTACAGGCCGAGCCGGAAGAAGGCGTTCGCATTGTCGAATAGCCACGCCCGAGCTACCTGCTTCGCCTCGTCCAAATCAAGGTATTCCATCGCCACCATGTCGGCCAGGGCGATGGCTATGTTATCGCGCGCGATCGAGGCATGGGCCCACGCCCGATCCACCTGCCCGCCGAAATCCGAACCATATCCGTGGATCTTCCCGTGCGGCACGGCGGAGAGCGCCTGCTTGAACATGTTCTGGCAGTAGACCGGATCGATGATGTTCGCCCAGCAGAAATCGATGGTGACATTCGGGTAGTTCTTGGCGAGGTAGATCAGTTCAGCGCTGAACGGCCAGTTGGCGTGGAATAGGTCGAAACGCACATCGCGGTGGAGTTCGAGCACGCGCGTGAGGCCCGCCGCGTTCGCCTTCACAATGTCGTTGCGCACGCCCGCCATGTGCCCGGTGTGAATCTGGATAGGCAGATCGAGGTCGCGCACCATTCGGAGAAACGCGTGGAACAGAAAGTCGTCGAGGGGGCGAATGCCCTCGGGATATGCCGCGCTGCGCCTCGGATCCTCCATAAAGGCATTGAACACGGCCTCGGCCTCGGCGCGGCAGGGATTGCCGTAAGCCAGCGTGCGCGAATAGGCGCTCTGGTCCTTGAACGCGACCGCACCGTAGCGCTTATGGCCTTCGAAGAGCTCACGGCACGAAGCAAGGTACTCGTCGAGCGAGGTGACCGTGCGATTCAGGGGCGCCATGAGATTGTCGACGTCCTGGCGGCAACGGATGCCGTGATAGGCCGGCAGCGGAATGGTCAGACGGCCGCGCGGTGTCAGTTCGAGCGACCCATCGAGCACTTTCCGCACGTCCGGCCAGATATCGAGAATGCGCGCGGCGATATTGGCTTCGCCGAGGATGGCATCAAAGGCCGCGCGATCCTCGATGTCGAGGAGTCTCTCTCGCATGCGCCGGAGCGCGTCGAGACTCAGGTCCTCCTCGCCGTAGAACTTCTTGAGCACGCGCCGCGTCACCTGCGCATAGCCGGTGTGGCAGGTGCGTTTCCAGGCACGCTCGAGCACCGGCCAACGCTCGTCCATGGAGCGCGACCCATCCTGGATGAACGCAATGTCCGCGTCCGACGAGGCGCTGTGGACATCGCCCGGGAAGTAGCCGTTCACTACGGCCTGGATGGGATCCACGTACTTCGGGCCACATGCGCCGCTGTGATCGTGGCAGTCCACGAGCGGCACCGATTCGCAGTAGGCGCGCAGATCATCGAAACACGCGGCAAGGCTTCTCACGAGATCCTCCTTCCGTGGGCGGCTTGTCTCCCGCGCTAAAAATCCTACCAGGGCGACCAACGCGAGTAAAGCCGAATTCTGGCGCCGGCGGGGCCGCAAGTTGCCCCGAAGAAGAGCGGCGGCAAGCGACGGCACCTCTCATGGCTTCCCTATCTCCCGACCGTCATTCTCATGCTCTGCGCGGCAATGGGGCCGAAAGCGCCCCCCTCTCGCCCTCGCCTCGCTCAGTCACTAAGGCGGCTGACGGCCCGCAGCAATTCGCGCCGCGTTTCGCGAAACACCTTTGGATCCGTATTGTAGCGATGGAAGTCCAGGATATGACGCTCGACAATCCGGGCGGCCAACTTGGGCTCCTTCTCGGCAAGCACCGATAGGAGTTCGTGATCGACGATCCCATCGCGCATAGCCTCGTAACGGATCGAGTCGAGAGGGCCGCTCCTGCCGGGATAGACGATCCACGGATCGCCGGCAGGCAAATACGGTGGGCCACCGTGTGGGCGCGTCGTGTGCGTGTAGGGGCTGTCGTTGGTCCAGTGGTTGTAGCCCCAGTGCAGATAGCCGGTGATGCCGTAGCGGAAGTTGATCCAATGAAGCAGGCGCGTCTTGACGAGGGGCTGCTCAATGAATCGATTGGCGTACTCGCCCTGAGGAAACACGCACGTGTAAAACCAGACTTCGTCGCCGGCGGCCTGGCGCTCTTGGTAGTGCGCGAAATCGTTGTGAAGGAAGTTCAACTGCGGCACCCAGACGTCCATAGCGCCGACGAGGTCTTTGGTGTGACACGCCTCGATGATCCGCAGATCGGGCGCGTATCTTCGGGCAAGATCGGCCATGGCGCGGTAGCTGTCGATGTTGCTCGCGATGGGCTCATCGGCCAGATGCTGCACGTAGCACTCGAGCCAGCCTTTCTCGCGAAGGTGCTTGACAAGCGCCGGGAAGAACTGGGCGTAGAACCGATCCGCCTCTTCGCTGGCCGGATCCACACTCGCCGAGACCACGTTGCTCCCATCCACGCGACGGGCCTGCACGACGAACTCGGATTCCCAGCCGCCTTTCCGGCCGCCGATGTGGCCGCCTTCGATGAGGCCAACGACCCCGGCCTCTTGGAAGAGCTCGACCCAGCGGTCGAATCGTGCGAAGTCGATCTCGAGCGATCCGTCTGGGCCGGCGGCGAAGTCCGCCAGCGATAGGGGCGAAATAAGGGCAACGTTCTGCCGATGATCGGCCATGTTCTCGGCAAAACGGCGCAGGAGATCGTAGTACGCGTCCGACTCCCCTTCGGGATGAGACTCCATATGGTTCGAATTCACGCCGAACCACTGGGTAGTCCAAAGCCGCGTCTTGGTAACCGTGGCCGGATACACGTCGAGGACAAGCTTCTTCTTCGCGGTTACGGTTGCGCCACCGACTTGGCCCGTGACGCGGACTTCGCTGCGGTACGTGCCCGGCTCGGCCGTTTCGGGCACGGCCACGGTGATCCAGATGGCTTGCGCATGATCGGCCTCGATGCTGAGCGACGGATCCTCGATCAGCGGATCCGGATACTCGGCGGGCGGTGTCCGGAGGCGATCCTTCGAGGGACTCTGCGTGGGCCTGTCCACGAATACGTAACCGACGAAACGAGCCGGGCGCGGCTCGATGGCATCGCCGCCACGTTTTGTGAACGGTCCCGCTTGCGCGCTCAGCTTCTCGATGGGTTCCGCGCACCGGACCACCACCTGAAAGGAGGCATGCTCGCCACGGGCGACATCGGCGGTGGCACGCGTCCGCCGGGCGGCCGGCATGTCCGGAAACACTTTCACCAGCGGATCGACGGCCCAGATATCCATAGACACCTCCTGTGCAAGACACGGGCCCGCGGCCAGAATGCACCCTACCATCAGCAGCGTAATGACACGGACACGCATCACATTCCCTCCTTCGTTTCATCCATATCGAGTCTCGGCACAGCGAGGCACCATCTACTCGCGGAATCTCATGGCGTACAGGTCAGCATCGCTCATCACGAACCGCAACCGGACGGGCGCGCCCGCCAGAGCGCTTAGATCGCGGTCGTCCTTCCAGGGAACGACGCGGTCGAGCGAGTCGCCGAAGATCTCAGGCGCGTCCTCGAGACGGAATCCGTCGATGGGCGTGCCGTCGGCCTGCTGGATCTCGATGCGGATGCTTCCCGCGGCCGATGTCGAGAAGTTCAGGACCAGATCCTTGCCCGTGAACAGGAGCGGCTTTGTGGTAAACTCGCCGCCGCTGAGCGGCGCATGCACGGACACGAATCCGTCCATCCGAATGGTGAACCGCCTCAGCCGGCTCTCGTCATCCGTCCAGTAGCTCTCGGTGGCGTAGAGCGACAATTCGGGAGGGGCATCCTCGATGGCGGACGGCGTCTCGACGACGTGCCACGCAATGTAGTTGTCGCCGTAGGTCCAGTTGTCGCGGGTCCGAAGGCCCGGCCGGAGGAAGGCCTCGCCCCAGCGTTTGAACGTGACCCCGTCGCGGCTGGTCATGAACAGGCCATCCGTGATGGCCATGCCGTAGCGGTCGCTACAACTCGAACGCATCTTACGATGCTCGACATTCGGCAGCGCCTCCATGGACGGCGACCAGCCGCGCTCGTTGTAGCGCGTGGGGAAGCCCATGTAGATGTGCGGCGCGCGGTAGTACGGCTTGACCTGGTTCGTGTACAGGGCCTCGGTGGGCGCGCCGGGATACTCGAGCTTCACTAGGGCGCCCCACGTGCGGAAATCCTTCGAGGTCGCCGTTTTGATGATGCGCACACCGTCCTCGAAATCGCGGATGTAGGCGCGGTACTCGCCGCGCAATTCGTCCCAGAAGGCGAGATTCTGCGTGTCGAAGGCGCCATCCGTCAAAATCGGCGCTTCTTGCAGAAACGACCAATGGATACCATCGCTGGACTTGAAAGCGTAAGCGCCTTTGGGATCGTCGCCGTAGGCAATCGCCTTGTACTCCTCACCGGCCAAGCACGCGGGATTCGCGTCCTTGAACGGCGTGAAGTCGTGGCTGCCCTTGTCCATCCAAACGATGTTGTTGTCTTTGGAACCCTCGAACTCGAAGAGGCCTAGGGACGGCTTCGTCCAGTGGACACCGTCCTCGCTTTCGGCGTAGGCACCGAAGGTATCGTGTGGAATCTCGAGTTTGCCAGGCGTTGGATGAAGGTTCCATGCCTTGTAGTACATGCGGAAGATATCGCCGTCGCGAAACACGGCATTGTAACCGCAGCCGGCACCCTCCCACGGCGCGTCGTGCACGAGAACGATCTCGCGCGCGATGGGCTCGTGGAGTCGCAACTCCGCGCCGCCACTCATCGCCTCGATGAGGTAGTCGTCCACGAACAACTCGAGTCGTGAACCGATGTCGATGGCGGCAGCCGCGGGCCCCGCCACACCGCTCGCCACCAATACCGAACTCAAGATCAAGCGAATCATGGTCGTCCTCCTTTCTTACTCGCGGAACCGCATGGCATACAAGTCGGCATCGCGCATCACGAACCGCAGCCGCACCGGCGTGCCGGCCAGGGCGGCGAGGTCCCGCCCCTCTTTCCACGGCACGACACGGTCGAGGGCGTCGCCAAAGATCTCGGGGGCGTCTTCAAGGCGAAATCCGTCGATGGGCGTGCCGTCCGGCCGCTGGATCTCGATGCGGATGCTGCCGGCCGCAGAGGTCGAGAAGTTCACCATCAGGTTCGCGCCGCTGAAGCGCATGGGCTTCGTCACGAACTCGCCGCCGCTCAAGGGCGCGTGCATGGACACAAACCCATCGACGCGGATGGAAAATCGCCTCAACTTGTTGGCCTTGCCCAGCCACGTGCCCTCGGGTGCGTAAAGGGAAAGCTCGTCGGGAGCATCATCAATAGCCGATTTCGTCTCGACGACGTGCCAGGCGATGTAGTTGTCGCCATAGGCCCAGTTATCCCGCGTCCGGAGGCCGGGCCGGAGGAAGGCTTCGCCCCAGCGCTTGAACGTGACGCCGTCGCGGCTGGTCATGAACAGGCCGTCGGTAATGGCCATGCCGTAGCGATCCTCGCTGGTCGAGCGGAGGCGGCGGTGTTCGAGATTCGGCAGCGCCTCCATCGAGGGCGACCAGCCACGCTCGTTGTATCGCGTCGGGAAACCGATGAAGATATGCGGCGCGCGATAGTAGGGTTTCACCTGGTTGGTGTAGAGAGCCTCGATGGGCGCCCCGGGGTATTCAAGCCATACCAAGGCGCTCCAAGTGCGGAAATCCTTCGAAGTAGCCGTCTTGATGCCACGAACGCCGTCCTTGAAGTCGCGGATGTAGGCGCGGTATTCGCCCCGCACCTCATCCCAGAAAGCGAGATTCTGCGTGTCGAAGGCGCCATCGGTGAGGATTGGGACGTCCTGGATGAACGTCCAGTGGATCGCATCGCTCGATGCGAAGGCGTACGCGCCAATCGGTTCGAGGCCGTAGGCAATCGCCTTGTACTCTTCGCCGGGCAGGCACGCCGGATTGGGGTCCTTGAAGGGCGTGAAATCATGTCCGCCCTTGCCCATCCACACAATGTTGTTCTCCGTGGACCCCTCGAACTCGAAGAGACCCAGCGATGGCTTGGTCCAATGGATACCGTCGCTGCTCTCGGCATAGGCGCTGAAGGTATCGTGCGGGAAGTCGAGTTTGCCGGGCGAGCAATCCAGTTGCCAGGCCGTATAGTACATTCGGTAGATATCGCCGTCCTTGAACACCGTGTGATAGCCGCAGTCATTGCCCTCCCACGGCGCGTCGTGCACAAGGGCAATCTCGCGCGCAATGGGCTCATGGAGGCGCAGTGCGGCGCCGCCCGTCATCGAATCGATGAGGTAGTCGTCCACAAACAGTTCGAGCCTCGACCCAATATCGATGGGCTCTTGCGCGCCGGACAGCCAGGCGCCACCCACAAGAGCCAACGCGAATCCCCAAGACCCGTATCTCATCTTCGTTCTCCCTCCTCGTAAAATCTCCAATCACTCGAACCTTATGTCCACGGTTTGGCCCGTTTTCACCTGAATTGCGGCAACCCCGTCCGAGGATACATCGAGAGCCGTCGTTGCGCCGTCTACATGGGCCGCCTTCACACGCACGTTATCTGGAACGCGGACACGCAACTCGCCATCGAGCGACGGGCGTAGTTGCGCCTCCACCGCCTTGCCATCGTTCCAGGCGAGATCGACACCGATGCCACCGCGCGCGCGGAGTCCCGTCACGCGGCCGCTGGGCCACGCGCTCGGCAGGGCCGGCAAGAGCTGGATTTCGCCGGCGTGGCTCTGAAGCAGCATCTCGGTAATCCCGGCAGTGCCGCCGAAGTTACCATCGATCTGGAACGGCGGATGGTTATCGAAAAGATTCGGTAACGTCGACTTCGCGAACAGCGCTTGAAGGTTTTCGAAGGCCTTGTCGCCATCGGCCAAGCGCGCCCAGAAATTGATCACCCATGCGCGGCTCCACCCGGTATGGCCTCCGCCGTTGGCGAGCCGGCGTTCGAGCGAAACGCGCACCGCCCGTGCCAACTCCGGCGTGCCGCGCAGCGTAATCTGCCGGCCGGGATGCAGCGCAAACAGGTGCGACATGTGGCGATGGCCCGGCTCGGTCTCCTCAAAGTCCTCGATCCACTCCTGAAGCTGGCCGAAACGCCCAATCTGCGGTGGCACCAAGCGACTCCGCGCGTCTTCGAGCTTGGCGCGCAACTCGGCATCCGTATCGAGAATCGTGGCCGCTTCAATGCAATTCGTGAATAGATCCGTGAGGATCTGCATGTCCATCGACGGTCCCATGCACACGCTGCCGACCTTCCCGTCCGGCGTGCGGAAGTGATTCTCCGGCGAGTTCGACGGCGCCGTCACGAGCCAGCCGTGGGTCTTCTCCTCGATGAGGAAATCGAGATAGAACTCGGCGGATTCCTTCATGATGGGATAGGCCCAGGCAAGGTACTCGCGGTCGCCGCTGAAAGCGTAATGCTCCCAGAGGTGTTGGCACAACCAGCCGGATGCCGCGCTGAACTGTCCCCACGAGGGATACTCGCCGGGCGACGTGAATCCCCAGATGTTCGAGATGGTATGGACAACCCAGCCGTCGGCGCCGTAGTGGACACGAGCGGTCTTGCGTCCCGGTTCGCGCAGCGAGTCGATGTATTGGAGAAACGGCATGTGGCATTCGGCCAAGTTGCAGATCTCGGCAGGCCAGTAGTTCATCTGATCGTTGATGTTGTGGTGGTAGTCGGCGTTCCACGGCGCATGAATGTGATAGCACCAAACGCCCTGGAGATTGGCCGGCAACGTGCCTGGCCGCGAACTCGATATGAGCAAATAGCGGCCGTATTGGAAGTACAACGCGGCAAGCGCCGGGTCGACCGCGCCCTGGCGCACGGCATCGAGACGCTTGTTCGTCGGCAGGTTCGGAGCGGCGCCGAGGTCGAGGGTCGTCCGCACGAAGTACGCGCGATAGTCCTCGACGTGTGCGTCGAGGAGATCGTCGAAAGACTTGTCTCGCGCGGCCTCGATCTGGCGCGCACATACCTCGGCGGGATCCGCGCCTCGGAAATCCGTCGCAGCGGCCAACAGGATCATGGCGCTGTTGGCATTCAAGACGCTCAGCCGGTGCTCGGAAGCGGCCACCTCTCCCCCATCGCTCATAACGGCGAGCCGAGCTTCATAACGCATGCCGCCCGGTGGCTCCGACGCGCCTTCTGAGCCGTTGCGAAGACGCCCTTCGAGAACGAGGGCATCGGCGCCGTCCACCTTGGCGCGCATCGGCTCTTTGCACCAACGTTGGTTGCTGGCCGAGCCCTCCTTGGTATCGCGCTCAATGTCCACGGAAAACGAAAGAGCTCCCGGCCGGCTGCACGTCAAGTAGATGACCGTTACCTGATCCGGCGCGCTTGAAAACACCTCGCGCGTGTAGTCGACGCCGTCCACGGTGTACTTGGTCGTAGCCACCGCGCGATCGAGATCGAGCGCGCGCCGGTAGTCCGAGAACGGTTTGCCGCCGTGGTCGAACTCGAGCCACAGTTCGCCGAAGGTCTGGTACGAGCCGTAGGGATAGTCCGCGCCATCGCCCTGATGTGAGCCCTCGCCTTTGCAGACTTGTGTGGCCATAGTCAGCGCTTCGGCCGCCGTGTACTTGCCGTCGAGAAGGAGCTGTTGCACCTCGGCCAAGTGTTCGAGGGCCTTCGGATTATCGGCGTCCTGGGGCCCGCCGGACCAAAGGCTGTCCTCGTTGAACTGGATGCGCTCGATGTCGACGCCGCCAAACACTATCGCGCCCAGGCGACCGTTGCCCACCGGTAGCGCCTCTGTCCAGGTCGAGGCCGGCTCGCGATACCACAGCGCCCACGGCGATGCGGCTTGTTCCTCCGCGGCGAGGACTTCGTTCACAAAAGCGGTTACGAGAAGCAGCATCTGGTTTTCCCTCCCGTGGCCGGCCAGCCCTTGACCTTGCCACGCCCTGCAACGATACTGTCCTTCGCACCTGCAATTCCAGCGTCCGCAACCGCACGGAAGGACAGCGAGCATGAAACGTCTGGTTTCTTCGGTTCTACCGGTCTTGTGGCTCGCGGCGGCGGCTGCGTTTGCTGAACAGGCGCCGCTGACATTCTGGGCGCAGCGCGTAGTCGACACCCATGTCGACGAGCAAAATGCCGATCAGGCCTTGCCGGAATGGCGTGACTCGGAACGGATTCTGGGCGAGCCAGACGGGGCCTTTGCGGCGCTCGTGATTCACAACGGATGGAACGACTGGGGCGACCTGATCGTCGACGTAGGCTCGGAGGTCGGCTGGGGCGAACTCGTCGTGGTTCACAAGCAAGCAGGCCCGGGTCACGCGAAGAACACCACGGTGTACATCGCGGACGAATCGCGCGCGTTTCGTCTCCTCGGCCGCGTCGAGCTCTCCGAGACGGTTACAGAATCCGCATTCCCCATCGATACCCCGGTGCGCTACGTCCAGGTGCGCCCATCGGCCGGCGGTGCCGTCGGCACAGACTCGATCTGGTCCTTCGACGCAGTGGGCATTCGCATTGGCAAGGCCGCCATCGGCCGCCGTGGTGTCATCGAGGATCGTGCACTGGCACTCGATGCGGCGCTGGCGAAGTTCGAGACCGATCTAGTGGACGCGCAGAAGGCCGAGGCGCAGATCGCACACCGGTGGGTCGATGCGATCCGTGACGCACGTGCCGCCCTAGACGGCGTCGAGGCAGACGCCTTTCCGGCAGCCTTGGCGGCCGTCGACGGCGACCTGGACAAGCTCGACGCGGCCTTGCTGCGTATTGCGGCCATGCCGGCACTGGCCCAATTCAATGCCGACCACGCGCCGGCCTACGTGGCCACGTGGACGGACACTATGGCCAAGCACCGAGGCGATGAGTCGTTTCGCGCCGAGGATCTTCGCTTTGACAACGAGATCTCGCTGGCGCGTAACGAGTACGAGGCCGCACAACTCGTGATCATCGCCGGCGACACCGCTCTCGAGGACGTGGACATCACGCTCGATGCACCACGGCACACGGACACCGACGAGACGCTGGAGGTCCGAAACATCTCCGTAGAGCAACTGAACTGCGTCCGCGTAAACGGTGAGCTGTGGCCGGATCCGATCCTGTCGTTCGACAACCTCGATGTACCAGCCGGCGGACGGCAATCGATCTGGATTCGCGTGTACGCGCCGACGGAGGCGCTCGCGGGACGCTACAACACGCACGTGCGGATCCGGTCGTCCAACGCCCACGCCATCACGTTGCCGCTGCGCATCCGCGTCTACGACTTCACGGTGCCAACTACCGCGCACACCAAGCACCTACTCGGTTGCGGCGCCGGCGGCGTGTGCGAGGTGAAGCTCCGGAACCACGTGCCGACCGGCGGCGGGCCCTGCACGGGATCGGTCGCCGAGCCGAAGTACATCTTGCGCGAGGACGGCTCGATCGCCATAGACTTCTCGGAATACGACAAGACTCTTGGCCAAGCCCTCGCCATGGGCCTCACCACGTTTGGCCTGCCGCTGAGCGCCGGCGACGGCGGCGGTCTCATCGAGAGCCGATTGCACCGCCAGTTCCTCGTGGAGCAATCCGGTGAGACCGAGGACGTGTCGCTGAATCCGCTGGGCGGCGCGGAGGCCGAAGCGCGATTTGCCCAATGGTTGCAGATGTTCACGACACACCTCCGGGACAAAGGCTGGTTCGACCGCTGCTTCTTCTATCTCTGGGACGAACCGGACCTCAAGTACACCGAGGATCTCGTCGCGATCGGCCGAGCTGTCAAGAAGGCCGTGCCCGACCTCAAGATTCTCTCCGTGTCGGCGCCCGTGGCCGCTTGGGACGAAGCCGTCGACATCTATTGTCCGCACGTCGATTGGTTCGGACGCCAGGACATCGACGGACTCCTCGCAGACGCCGAGGCGCGCGGTAAGGAGATCTGGTGGTACAACTGCGGCAATCCGTTCCCGTATCCCACGTACTCGATCGCGACGCCGGCCACGTGCGCGCGCATGTCGTTCCTGCTCATGTGGCAATACGGCATCGCAGGCAATCTCTATTGGTGCGCCGACGTGAACAACGACTTACGCCAGAGCAAGGGCATCAACGTAGGATCCGACGGACGCGGCGATGGTCAACTCGTCTACCGCGACGTGCAGGGCCGCACGGCGTCCTCGATGCGCCTCGAGATGATCCGCGACGGCGTCGAGGACTACGAGTACCTCTGGCTGCTCAACGAACGCATGCAGGCGGCACGCACACAAGACCGCGACGTGACGGCGGCCGAGACATTGCTCGGAATACCGGACGAGGTCGCGCGCGACATCGCGCATTACACACACGATCCGCAGCCCCTCGAACACTACCGCGAACAGGTGGCCCGCGCCATCGAGCAGTTCGGGGAAAGCCGCTAGGGCTGTAGCTCGACGTTCGAGACGCCCCTGGCGCCCGGATGGAACAGGTTGCCGATGAAGTGCAGGCCTTGCGGATACGACGGGCCGCGCTGCCGGCCTTCGCCCCACGGCCCTACGTACACGGCGTAGCGATACCGAGGGCCGGGCGTCGTCACCTCGCCGTCGGTCACGACGCCGTCGCGGCCGGTGTCGTACACCATGTTGCCGGTGATCAGCACATCGGTCAATGGCGGATTGTCGACCAGTTGGCCTTCGTACAGCGCGATGGCATAGCTGCTGTCGAGATCGTCGGACGCGCCGCCGTAGTTCCAGTACTCGTGGCCGTAGCCGTAGTCCGCGATGAGGTTATTGGCAACAATGACGCCCGCATCGACGTTCTGTTTCTTGGCCGGATTGTCAGCCGTAGCGGCCTCGGCAGCGTGCGACGCAGCCCCCGGATTGAGCAGGATGCCCCACAGGTCGACATGGGTGATCATGTTGCCCGATATCACCAAGTTGCGGCAGCCGTGGGTCAGCTTAACCCCCATCATGGCGTAATCGATCACGTTGTCAGCGACCGTCGCGGTGTCGCAATGGAGGTCGATACCTTGCGCGGAATTCCGGATGTGGTTGCCACGCACGACCGTGTGATGGGTGGATTCTGGACTCGTGACGACGACGGCTGAGCCCTGATGCCAGTTGCTCACATAGCCGAGCTTGACGGCTTCCTCACCAAGCGTGCCCGGCTGCGTCGGATACTTCCCTTCGGTGAGCAAGCCGAGGTGGTACTGCTCCTTCATCTCGGGCGTCGGCAGGAGCCGCTCTTCGACGATGCGGTTGTCGATGATGATCGAGCCGACACTCTCGTTCACGAGGATGCCGGTACCGTCGATGGCGTGGAAGGCGTAGCCATACAGGTTCTCCCCCTCGCTGGTCCGATCGTCAATGGCGATGCGCTTGTAGTTGACCACCTGGCACGCGCGGACGGTGCAGTCCGTGCATGCGCGAAGCTCGATGGCGGCGGCACGAGCGCGACAGTCGACCACGCGAACGCCCTCGATGACGACGTTGCGGCTGTCCCAGCAGAAGAGGCCGGACGCGTCGGCATCTTCGGCGCCGGCCGCGCGCGTTAACGTGATGTCCTTGATGCGAACGCCGTCGGCGTGCTCGATCTCGAGCACGACCTCCTTCGGATTGGACTGGACGATCCGCCCGAAACCGTAGAGCCCGCCACCGGCTTCGCCGATACGCACTTTCGCGGACACGGCGTGGTCTCCCTCTGGCACGAAGACCATCCGGCCCGGATTGGCGTCGATGGCGGCCTGAACTGACCCATAGTCCGCGAGCGACGGCACCGCTGTCGCGCGAGCGCCGCACGCCCAAACAACCGCCAAAAGCAAGAACACCGATCCTCGTCGTGCCACGCGTAGCATGCCTTGTCCTCCCGGCGATTGGCCATTGAAGCTCCAGACGCTGCAATGGTACGCTCTTCTAGGCCTGCGAATCATTCGGCGCCGGTGCACACGGCGCCCAATCCGTAGTGAAAGGGAGACCGGATCATGGCAGCATTGCTCGAGAATCAAGTCGCGATCATCACCGGTTCCGGCCGGGGCATCGGCGCGGCGGCCGCCAAACTCTTCGCCGCACACGGCGCCAAAGTGGTCGTAACGGACATCGACCCGACGCCGGCCAAGGCGGTAGTTGCGGAAATCAAAGCCGCGGGCGGCGAAGCCCTCGCCGTGCCGGGCGACATCACGGATGGCGCGTTTCCAGAAACGCTCGTCAAGGCCGCCGTGGATACCTACGGCAAGCTTCACATTCTGGTCAACAACGCCGGCTACACCTGGGACAAGGTCGTTCACAAGATGAGCGACCAGCAATGGGAAGCCATGTTCGCCATCCATTGCACCGCGCCGTTCCGGCTCATTCGCGCGGCCGCGCCGTACATGCGCGACGCCGCCAAGATGGAAAAGGGGGCGGGCAACACCCCCGAGCCACGCTGTATCATCAACGTGTCGTCGACGTCCGGCATCCACGGCAACGCGGGCCAGGTGAACTACTCGACGGCGAAGATGGGTATCATCGGCTTGACAAAGACCATCGCCAAGGAATGGGGCAACTTCAACATCCGCAGTAATGCGGTGGTCTTCGGCATGATCGACACGCGCCTTACGAAGGCCAAAGAGCAGGGCGAAGAGATCGAAGTCCAAGGCGAGAAGGTACAACTGGGCGTACCGGCCGCGCTGCTGGCCATGATGCCGATGCTCATTCCGATGGGCCGCACGGGGACGCCGGAGGAGGCGGCCGCAGGCATCTTCCTTCTGGCCTTGCCCATGGCCAGTTACATCACCGGCCACGTCCTCGAGGTTACCGGCGGATTTGGAATCTGACCGATCGGACGGATCGGACCGATCCCTTGGATAAATGGAGGGGCAAGCCATGGCATCGTTCGCGATATGGGCGTGCGTGTGCGCCGCCGCCGCGCAACTGCAATTCACGCAAGACGGGCACGTTGCCCAAGTCGAGGGCGAACACTTTCGCCTTACCGTAGATCCGGCCAAAGGTGGCGAGATCACCGCGCTCGAACTCTACGATGGCGTAACATGGAATGCCGTCATCGCGCCGGGCGAGACCTCGTTCCCGAGCCTCCGCGTCGCAAGTGCCGAGCAGGGGTATGCCTTGGCCAATGACGCCGAAGCGCGACTCGTCGATATCGAGAACGCCGGCGATTGCGTCCGGTTCGGCGTTCGCGCCACGCCGCGCGCGACCGACGGCGCCGCCGCACCATGGGAAACGCGCCTCGCCTACGAGGTATATCCGGAAGGCGCGGTGTTCATTAGCCTGACCCTGGTGCTCCGCAAGGGCGAGTTTGCTTTGGCCTCGGCCGATGTCGCGTTCGAGCCGTGCCAGGCCCTCCAATCGTCACCCAAGTTCCGCAACGAGAACGTCTGCATCGCCACGGGCGGATTCCGCTCGGCACGGGTCGCCTTCAGCAAGAATCCCGCGCTGACGTTCACGAATGAGATCGAGGTCGAGGTCGAAAACAAGGAAGCCATCGCCGGCGGCACGGGTCAAGAGCAACAAGGCGGCCGTGTCACCTGGAAACTCGGCGGCGACGCCGCCATCGTGAAAGCGCCGTTCACCTACCACAACCGGTTCGCGCTAGGCATGAGCCGGGCCGTGACCGGCAAGCCGAAGAGCAACGTCATCGGCCAGCGCGTCTATCACTGGGTGAACTGGCTCGACAAGGAAGACTGGTACTGCTCCAACGAGCAAATCGACAAGATGGTGGCCAACAATGCCACGATGCTGATCCTCCACCACGAGTGGATGCTACAGCGTGGCAGCAACGGCCATCCTCACGCCGACTACAGCGTCGTCCGCGACGACGCCAACATCGTGCGCATGATCGACTACGCCCACGCCAAGGGCCTGCGCGTCGGCCTCTACATGCGCGGCGTCGAGCCCTACGCCCTCGACACCGGCTTCTTCACGAAATACCTCCGCCGCAACTACGACGGCCTCTACGTCGACTGGCACGGCGCCCACGGTGTGTCGTATCACGATAATCATTGGGATATCGAGCAGCAGTTCGAGGAAAAGCACTTCTCGGAAGACGGCTCGTGCACGCCGTGCCGCGCCTATTTCCTGTTCACAAAACGCCTACGCGACGTCGTCGGCCCGGACGGATTCCTCATCGGACACCAGGGCTCCTTCAACGCCGGCATCCTCGCAAATCTGTGTTTCGACGCGTACCTACCCGGCGAAACCGGTTCGGACCGCAAGATGCTCGCGGACATCGATGAGGCCGGTTACAAAGGCATGCTCGGCGGCTCGTGTTGCATGCCGTGGACGCTCGATTTGCCGGACTATCGCAACGCCGAGGGCGCCGCGAAGATGGCCGCGTGGGGTCTCTATCCGCACATCGTCATGGGCATCGAAGCCCGCCAAGGCGAGAGCGTGACCTTCTCCCTGGATCCCGACGATCCCCTCTACGCCTTCGTGCTGCCCTACTGGTGGCTCCTCGCGCAGATCGACGTCACTCAGGCCAATGCCTACAACGCCCCGGCCCAGAATCCGCCCGCCGCCACCTGCTCGAGCGCGGCCCTGCGGCCCATCATCTACAAGACCAATGACGCGTACCTCGTCATCGTAGCCAACCTGGGCACCGAACCGGCCAAGGGAGTCATCACGCTCGATACCAAGGTTCTGGGCATGAAAGGCGCCTACGCCGCCGAGCGCCTCGACGCCGCCACACGCGAGCGCGTGTCCATCGCCCCGATCACCGACGCGATCGACACCGGCGAACTCGGGCCGTGGGGCCTCGTCGCGTTCTTGTTGCAGGCGAACTGATCTTCCTGTTCTTCGGCTGACATGGGTTCAAGAGGAGTCAGGGAATATGCGCGTAACTCGGCGCCAATTCATGGCCGGTACCGCCGCAACGCTCTTGGCAACGCACGCGGTCGCCGCAGCCCGTGGCCGGAAAGCCCGCCTGCCCAACTTCCTCGTGCTGCTCACGGACGATCAGCGCTGGAACGCCATGGGCTGTATGGGCAATCCCATCATCCAGACACCAAACATGGACCGCCTCGCGGCCGAGGGCATCGTGTTCGACAACCACTTCTGCACAACGTCGATCTGCATGTCAAGCCGCGCATCGATATTCACCGGCATGTACGCGCGCACGCACCGTATCGTCGACTTCTCACTGCCGCTGCCGGAAACGCGTCTCTCGCAGAGCTACCCGCTCATGCTCCGCGCGGCAGGCTATCGCACCGGGTTTGTCGGCAAGTGGGGCCTCGGGGGCGATCTGCCCACGGACCGCTTCGACTTCTTCGAGGGATTCTCGGGCCAGGGGAAGTATTTCCAAGAACGCGACGGCGAACCGATCCATCTCACATCGATCATGGGCGACAACGCGATAGCCTTCCTGAAAGGCTGCACGGCGGATCAGCCTTTCTGCTTGTCCGTCAGCTTCAAAGCGCCCCACGTTCAAGACGGCGATCCGCGCCAGTATCTCTACGACCCGAAACTCGAGGACCTTTACAAAGACGTGACCTTTCCACCGCCGGAAAACGCCTCGCCGGAGTTCTTCGAAAGACAGCCGGAATTCGTCCGCAACTCCGAGGGCCGACGACGATGGGAGACACGGTTCCCGAACGAGGCGAAGTATCAGGAGTCGGTCAAGGGATACTACCGCCTCGTCACCGGCGTCGATATCGCCCTCGGCCGCATTCTCGATGCCCTCCGCAAACTCGGCCTCGACGACAACACGGTCATCCTCTTCACCTCGGACAACGGCCTCTTCCTCGGCGCGCGCGGACTGGCCGGAAAGTGGCTCATGTACGAGGAGTCCATCCGACTGCCCCTCATCATCCGCGATCCGCGCCTGCGGGAGCCGCTGCGCGGAACGCGTTGTGACGAAATGACGTTGACCGTGGATCTGGCGCCAACCGTGCTCCACCTCGCCAACGTCGAGAGACCGATGGGCATGCAAGGTCGCAGCTTGACGCCGCTCCTCCGAGGCAAAAAACCGTCGTGGCGCACCGAGTGGTTCTACGAACACGAATACGGCCATGGCGGCAAGATCCCTCGATCCGAAGGCATTCGCACCAAGACCTGGAAGTACATCCGATACGTCGACCGCGATCCCGCGGTCGAAGAACTCTACGACCTCGAGCACGACCCTCACGAGTCGAACAACCTCACAGGCCAGACCGACTACCTCCCCCGCCTCGAGGAAATGCGACAGCGCTGGCACATCTGGCGGGGCCGCTTCAACGCATTCGATCCCGACGGCAACCGGCGCTGGACCGATCCGGAAGCGGATTGTGGCTGCACCAAGGGAGGCGCGCACCCATGAACGATCATGACGGCAATCCAATCGGGCGACGGCAGTTCATGACGCGCGTAGCCGTCGGCGCCACGGCCCTGAGCCTGCCCACTCGGGCCGCCCCCAACCGCCCACGCCGCCCCAACGTCATCTATGCCTTCGCCGACGAGCACCGGTATCAGTCGATGTCATTCACCGAAATGCCCGCGCTGATTACACCGAATATGGCGCGATTAGCCGAGCAAGGCGCCTCGTTCACGAACTGCATCAGCAACTATCCGGTGTGTTCGCCCCATCGGGCCATCCTGATGACGGGCCGCTGGCCCTATCAGCAGGGCATGATCGACAATGACATCCAACTCCGTCCGGACGAGATGACCCTCGGCAGAGTCTTCAAAAGCGCCGGTTACCACACCGCCTACATCGGCAAGTGGCATCTCGGTGGCCTCCGCGCGGAACCCTTCGGGTTCGATCACTCGCTCATCTGGACCGGGACCAACACCCATTGGGACACGTCGGAGTACCATCCGGCCGACGCAAAGCCCGTCCGGCCCAAAGGCTACAACGCTACGCTCATGACCGACCAGGCCATCGAGTTCATCGACGCGCACGTCAAGGACGACGCGCCCTTCTTCCTCATGCTCTCGTGGAATCCGCCACACGCCTCGTTCTTGGATCCACCCGAAGGCAAGAAGGCGCTGTATCCCGAGGGATCGCTGGCTCAACGGACCAATGCCGAGGTCGAGGGCGAGTCCGACGAGAAACCGGCCATCTGGAAACAGAACACCTGGCCCTATTACCAAGGCTACCACGCGCACGTCAGCGCCATCGACGACGAGCTGGGTCGTATCATGGCGAAACTCGACGAGCTCGGCATTGCCGAGGACACCATCCTCGTCTACAGCGCCGATCACGGCTCGATGCTGGGATCCCATGGCGTCGGCGGCAAACGTCAGCCTCACGAGGAATCGATCCGCGTGCCGTTTATCATCCGCTGGCCCGGCCTCGTTCCGGCCGGACTGCGCCCTGCCGCCCTGTTCGGCACCATCGACGTTATGCCAAGTCTGTGCGCTCTGGCCGGTGTACCCGTGCCCGACACATGCCTCGGACTCGACTTCTCCCCCACGCTCCGCGGCCAGCCGGGACCGGATCCCGACACGCAGTTCATCATGCACATCTCGAAGAGGAACGCCTCCGGCGGTCAGAATCACCCGGCACCTATCTTCCGTGGCGTCCGCAGCAAGCGCTACACCTACGCCGTCTATCCGGACAGACCCTGGTGCCTCTTCGACAACGAACAGGACCCGTTCCAGTCCAACAACCGCATCGACGACCCCGCACTCGCCGACACACGCAACGCACTGGATACGGCCTTGAGGGCGTGGGTCGACAGGGCCGAAGACCCCTTCTCGACGCCAGCGTGAGTGGTTGTCGCTCCCGTTTTCACGAAAAGAGGGCCCCGGGGAAACTTTTGTCAAGCCGCAGGGTATTAGCAGTATGGACAGGCCCCGTCCGGAGGTCACTTTATTTCGGACCCCATAGTCCGGTAGAATTGGCTCTGCTTTCCCCAAAGGGATGCCGGCGGGGCAATCGCTCCGTGGCTATACGAGGTTTGGCCAATCGCGGACTCGCAGACAAGCGCGTCGGCGATTCGAATGGTATCCGGTGTTCCCCTCCGGGCGACGCCGAAGGCGTCGGCTCGGGATTCAAGCCAGGCATGAACAACTTGTACGACCAGTATTGGCAAGGCACGTGGGCCTCCGGGCCCTTTAGACGAGCCTTTGTCATCTCGATTATCGTGCATCTCGTGGTGGCCGCTACGCTGCTCTACGTGCTGAAGTACCAGCGTCCGTTGCCGCCCACGAAGGTGTACGAGGTTCAATTCGTGCCTACCCAGGCCGAGGAGCCGCCAAAGGAAGAGGTCAAGCCCACGCCCGAACCGCCCAAACCCGAGCCGGAACCTCCGAAGCCTGAACCCAAGCCCGAACCCAAGCCCGAACCCAAGCCCGAACCCAAGCCCGAACCCAAGCCCGAACCCAAGCCCGAACCCAAGCCCGAGCCTAAGCCCGAACCCAAGCCTGAGCCTAAGCCTGAACCCAAGCCTGAGCCTAAGCCCGAACCCAAGCCTGAGCCCAAGCCCGAACCCAAGCCCGAAGCCACAACTGAGGCGAAAACGGGCATCACAATGAAACAAGAACTGCCGACGGTGCTGGACATGTGGGGCCGGCTCGTGCAACGCAAGGTAGAGAAGTTCTGGCGCGTGCCGCCAGGCGTGCGTTTGGACATGGAAGATAACGAGGCCGAAGTGGCGTTCTGGGTCGACCGCCAAGGCAACCTGCTGGGCGAACCCGAAGTCGTCAATCACGCCAGCGATCCGTCCCTTGGACTGTCGGGCGTCGAGGCCATCAAGATGGCAGCGCCGTTGCCCCCGTTGCCCGAGGACTATGGAGAACAGGAACAACAGGTGGTGTATGTGTTCGGCCTGGTTCATTAGGCTGCCGCGTCGTGCGCGGACACATCATCTACGGAGGGAGATCATTGTGAAGAGCCTTCGATTGGCCCTGGTACTCGCACTGCTATCGACCTGTGGGCTCGCGGCCTGGGCGCAGGATGCCGCGGTCCGCATACGCACGGATGCCGTCGTGGACACCCGTATCCCCATCGCCGTGCCTTCCTTCGGCTGCACACCCGGCCTCGAAGCCATCGCCAAGGAGATGACGGAGGTCGTCCGTTTCGACCTCGAAATCACCGGGTTATTCCTCATTCTCCCCACCGAGCACCAGCCCGCGAGCTTCACCGGATTCACGGACGACCCGACAAAGATCGATTTCGATGCGTGGCGCGCCACAAAGATGGAGCATTTGACCTATGGCTACGTCACCGAGGAGGGCGACAAGCTCACGGTGCAATGCCGCCTGTTTGATATGGTGAGCACAACCCAAGAGATTGGCCAGTTGCTCTCCGCCGAGCGGAAGTATCCCCGCCTCATCGCCCATCGGTTCTCCCAGGAGATCATCCGCCTGATCGACGGTGTGGCGGGCATCGGCACTTCCGAAATCTGCTTCAGCGCGGGCGCGTCGGGGACAAAGGAAATCTACGTGGCCGACTACGATGGCGCCAACATGACCCAAGTCACCAACCACAAATCAATCTCGATTGGCCCGAGATTCTCGCCCGATGGCCGCCGTATCGCCTATCTCTCATACAAAGACCGATACCCGTTCCTCTACGTTTTCGACCGTTCGACGGGAAAGTCCACCCCGTTGTCAAAGCACGTGGGACTCAATGCGTCGCCCGCGTGGGCGCCGGACGCCAAGACGCTCGCCCTGACCTTGAGCAAGGACGGCAACACCGAAATCTACGTCACCAACGCCGATGGTTCGAACAGCAAGAGGCTCACCCAAGACCGGGCCAGCGACACCTCGCCCTCGTTCAGTCCCGACGGCCACCAGATTGCCTTCGTCAGCGACCGCAGCGGACGGCCCCAGATCTTCGCCATGAACGCCGACGGCAGCAACGTGCGGCGCCTCTCGTACCAGGGCGGCAGTTCGTATGACCCCGTATGGTCGCCCGACGGAAAGTCCATCGCCTACGTGGCCGAGCGCCCCGGCGACGGACTCGAGATCTACGTCATGGACGCCGACGGCAAGAACTCGCGCCGCCTGACCGATTCGCAAGGAAGCAACGAGTCGCCCACTTGGTCCGCGGACTCGCGCCATGTCGCCTTCGCGAGTACCCGCTCGGGCAAGTCCGAAATCTGGGCCATTACCCTCGCCACCGGCCAGTGGTTCCGGCTCATGTCATTGGGCATTTCCTGCCAGGGCCCGTCCTGGGGGCCCCGAGCTAACTGATGGCCAAGCCCGCCAAGAAGGTCCCTGACGCCCCCGCCGGCGAAAAGACCATCGTGCAGAACCGACGCGCCCGGCGCGATTTCCACGTGATCGATCGCTTCGAAACCGGCATCGAACTCCAAGGCACCGAGGTGAAATCCCTCCGTGCCGGCCACATGACGCTTACCGACAGCTACGCCGAGGTCCTGAACGGCCAGTTGTACCTTGTCGGCGCGCACATCAATCCCTACGAGCAAGGCAACATCTACAACCACGAACCTGACCGCACCCGCCGCCTGCTCATGCACAAGCGCGAGATACTCCGGATCGGCTCCGTCATCGCCGAACGCGGCCTTACCCTCGTGCCGCTCCGGCTCTACTTCAAGCGCGGCCGCGTGAAAGTCGAACTCGGCCTTTGCCGAGGCAAACACAGCGTCGACAAACGCGACGCCATCCGCGAACGCGACATCGACCGCGACACCGAACGCGCCCTCCGCCAAGTCCCCCGCCACTGAGTCAGCCCAAGGCCAGTCGTTGGCGCAGAGTGATTCTGCGCCCGTTCACGTGCAGGTCGTGGGCCACATTGGATCCTTGCCTCCGGCATGTCCGAGGCGCTATCGTTTCCCAGGCAAGGCAGGCGCTGTGTGCGTCCTGTGGGAGACGCCGGCAATCCGGTCCGGGCAGTGTTCGCCTTGCATTTCGTAGAGTCAACACCAGGAACTACTGATCGCCATGGCTACAAGTTCGAAGAAGCGCAGGAAGGTGACGGTGGCGCCGAAGAAGACGCCGCGCACACGTAAACCGAAGGACCTATCGCTCGATGAGTGGCAGATCGCGCTCCGGCGCGAGTACGGACGCGAGCAGAGCTTCACGTTCGAGAATCTCGGGATCGAGCCGGTCTTCTCGGAGTTCGCGGTGACCAATCCGGAGAGTGGCCGAACGTATCGCGTGGCGGTGCGCGGCCAGGAACTGGGCGTGAATTTCTGCTCGTGTCCGGATTTCGCCGTCAACGCCCTGGGCACGTGCAAGCATATCGAGTGGCTTCTGGCCAAGCTCGAACGAAAGCGAGGCGGCAAACGGGCGTTCACCCAGGGCTTCCGCCCCTCGTACTCCGAGGTCTATCTCCAATACGGAATTCAGCGGCGAGTCCGTTTCCGTGCAGGAACGGATTGCCCGAGCGCCCTGAAGAAGGAAGCCGCGCGGTACTTCGACGCCGAGGGTCTCCTGCGCGAAGAAGCGGTCGCCGTACTCGAGCGTTTCGTACGGCAGGCCGCGACGTCGGGCCATGAGGTACGTGTCTATGACGACGCGCTCGAGTTCGTGGCGCGGTTGCGCGACGACATGACGCGGCGCGAGGCCGTCGAGAGGCAGTTCGGTAATGGCCATGCCGCGTCGGCCCTCGACAAGCTGATCAAGGTGAAGCTATACCCGTATCAGCGGCAGGGCGCCCTGTTCGCCGCCAAGGCGGGCCGGTGCCTCATCGCCGACGACATGGGCCTCGGGAAGACTATCCAGGCCATCGCCGCGTGCGAGATCCTAGCGCAGGTGTCCGGTGTCGAGCGGGCCTTGGTGATATGCCCGACAGCGCTGAAACATCAGTGGAAACGCGAGATCGAGCGTTTTGTCGGCCGGAGCGCCACGGTAATCGAGGGGTTCAGACCTACGCGCGAGGACCTCTATACTGCCGAATCGTTCTTCAAAATCACCAACTACGACACCGTCCAGCGCGACCTAGATCTCATCAACGGCTGGCATCCGGACGTGGTAATCCTGGACGAAGCCCAGCGCATCAAGAACTGGGCGACACGCCGCGCCAAAGCGGTCAAACAGGTCGAATCCGACCACGCCATCGTACTGACCGGCACGCCCCTTGAAAACCGTCTCGAGGAGCTTCACTCGATCATGGAGTTCGTCGACCGGTTCCATCTCGGGCCCTTGTTCCGCTTCTTGGCCGAACACCAACACTCGGACGAAACGGGCCGCGTCGTGGGCTACAAGAATCTCGACGGCATCAAGGAGAGTCTAGCGCCGGTCTTGATTCGCCGCCGCAAACAGGAGGTGCTTCGCGAGTTGCCCGAGCGCACCGACAAGCATTACTTCCTCGACATGACGGAACAGCAGCGGGCGATTCACGAAGAGAACAAGGAGATTGTGGCCAAGATCGTGGCCAAGTGGCGGCGCTGGGGCTTCCTGTCGGAGAAAGATCAGCGCCGGCTCATGGTGGCCCTGCAATACATGCGCATGTCGTGCAACAGCACGTATCTCGTCGACAAGACCACCGATTACAGCACGAAGATGGACGAATGCCGCATATTGCTGGACGATATACTCGAGATTCCCGAGAACAAGGTAGTGATCTTCAGCCAGTGGCTCGGCACCCATGAGCTCTTGATCCGGCGTCTCGACGCGAAGAGGCAAGGCCACGCGTTCTATCACGGCTCACTGGATCACCGAGCACGCAAGAAGGTGCTCGATCAGTTCCAGGGCGATCCGGACTGCCGCATCCTGCTCTGCACCGACTCCGGCGGCGTAGGCCTCAATCTGCAGGTGGCGTCCAACCTCGTGAATATGGATCAGCCGTGGAATCCGGCCGTGCTCGAACAGCGCGTCGGCCGTGTGCACCGACTGGGCCAGCAACGCAACGTGCAGGTGTATCACTTCGTCTCGCGTGGCACCATCGAACACAGCATGCTCGGGGTGCTCAAATTCAAATCGTCCATGTTTACAGGAGTGCTCGACGGCGGCGAAAGCGAGGTCTTCCTCGGCGGCTCCAAGATGAAGAAGTTCATGGAAAGCGTCGAGAAGGTCTCCGAAGGCATCGCCGAACACGTTCCGACGCAAGAAGAAGGTGACGACGCCGAGCAAGCCCAGGGCGCCGGCGAAGAGCGCGTGGCGACCGAGGCGTCGCCACAGGAACAAGCCTGGTCCGGCCTGCTAACGGCCGGCGTCGAGTTCCTCGGCAAATTGGGGCAGACCATGCAAGCGCAGCAAGGCCACAACGCCCCCGACGCCTTCCTCCGCAACGTGATTCGGCGAAACGAGAACACCGGCGCGCCCGAGTTGTGCATTCCCTTGCCGGACCCTCAGACGGCGGACAAGATCGGCCAACTCCTTTCGAACTTGGGCGACGTCATGAAGTCCTTGGGCGTCAAAGGTGGAGGATCGTAGATGCACGTCGAGACGGACCTGAAGAAAGTCCGACGACTCGCGGAAAAACGCGATGAGGAAAACTGGCGGTTCCGCACCTTTCTGAAGCAGTATGACGGCAATGACCTCGACGAGCGCGTGCACCGCTTGCTTGCCGAAGTGAGCGCCCAGATCGACTGCACCGCCTGCGGGAACTGCTGCGCGGCCTTGGGCACCGAGCTCAGCGACGCAGACATCAAGCGGCTGTCCGAGGGCCTGGATATGACGCCGGAGGCGTTCTGCGAAAAGTATACCGAGAAGGACGAAGGCAGCGGCGTCGTGATGCTGGGCCAGCCCTGCCCATTTCTCAAGGACAAGCGGTGCACCGTCTATCCGCGTCGCCCCGACGATTGCCGCCACTATCCGTATCTCCAGCGCGAAGGCTTCGTTTCCCGGCTCATGGGTGTCGTCTCGAACTACGCAGTCTGCCCCATCGTTTTCAACGTCTACGAACGCCTCAAAGACGACCTATGGCCGCCGTGGAGAAGGTATGGAAAGACAAGTAGAACGAGAAGGTAATAGGTGCCTCTCCCGTCATGTAGCGCCATAGCCTCGCGTTCGACCACAACCAAAGGAGCATGAGCATGGCTACGTTTTCCGTTCCTGCGGCGCTTGTCTTGTGCGCTGCCATGACCGGCCCGGCTGACCCCGGTGAGGCGTCTTGGGCTAGGCCCGTACCGTTGATCTTCGATACCGACATCGGCAACGACGTGGACGACGCATTGGCCCTTGGCGTAATTCACGCCCTTCAGAACCGTGGCGAATGCGAACTGATCGCCGTCACAATCACCAAAGACCATGAGCTCTGTGCGCCGTACGTCGACGCGGTGAACACCTTCTACGGCAGGGGCGGCATCCCGATCGGTGTGGTCAAGAACGGCCCGACGCCGGAGCCGAGCCGCTTTACCGGCATCGCGCGGGAAATGGATGACGGCAAGCTGCGGTATCCTCACGACGTCGCCAGTGGCAACGATGCTCCCGACGCAACCGTGGTGCTGAGGCAGGCATTGGCTGGCCAGCCCGACCATTCCGTGGTCATCGCCCAGGTGGGATTCTCGACCAACCTCGCGCGCCTGCTCGATTCAGGCCCGGACGAGCACTCGGACCTCAGCGGGCTCGACCTGGCGGCCAAGAAAGTGCGGTTGCTCTCCATCATGGCCGGCGCCTTCCAGCCCATCGAAGGTAAAGAACACATCGAGTACAACGTCGTCATGGATATCCCCGCCGCGCAGAAGCTCGCCGCCGAGTGGCCCGGCGACATCGTCTACAGTGGCTTCGAGATCGGCGTCAGCATTCCCTACCCCGCCGTCAGTATCGACCGCGACTACGCGTATGTCGAGCACCATCCCCTCGCGGAAGCGTACCAACTGTACATGCCTACGCCGCATGAGCGACCCACCTGGGACCTCACCAGCGTCCTGTGGGTCGTACGGCCGGACCACGGGTACTTCGACCTATCGCCGCGCGGTCGTGCGAAGGTGACCGACAAAGGCCAGACGATCTTCGAGGAAGCGCCCGATGGCAACTGCCGGTACCTCATCGCGAGCGAAGCGCAGGCCATCCGCGTGCGTGAGGCCCTCGCCCAACTCGCCAGCCAGCCACCGGATCGGCACTAGCCGGTGTGGCAACGTTCGCCCGTTGGAATTGGGCCTGAAGGCCGAGAACGGTCAACTGCGTGCCTACAGAAAGGAGACGTAATGGACGATGTCGCCGTGATCATCCTGGTCGTGCTCGCAATCCATGTCCTGCAGAATGACATGCGTTTGTGGCAGGTGGTAAAGGAGTTACGCGCGTTAAGAAAGGCAAACGAACAAAAGAAGTAGCACCTAATCTGCATCCCACCCGTGAGCGCGGCAGGAGTTCCTTTGGACGCCGACGCACGCGTGTGGCATAATACCTTTGGTTCAAATGACGTGGCATCGCTCCGTCTGGTCGCCATTATGTGGGGGCGACAAGGTTTCGACGGGGGTGGATGACGCGTGAGTTGCGTGTCGAGGACCCCGGTGGCCTCGTAAAAAACCGGGAAAACAAATAACTGCCAACGAACCATTGGCACTGGCAGCCTAACAAGGCTACCCGTCTTACCTCTGACCGCCTGCTAAGGGGATAAGGCGCCGACAGCGGGCCGCGTCCCGGATGACGACGGAGCATCCGACGGCGCGTACAATCTCCGCCTAGCGGCCGAGGAAACCGAGCCCGACGGGTTCCGACGGCGGCGAATCCTAAAGGACGGGCTACACACGTAGACGCTCACGTCGAGGCACTTCCGGACGCGGGTTCGATTCCCGCCGCCTCCACCATTTGAAAAAAGACAACCCGTCTCTCTGGGGTCATTCTCCGGGGTGACGGGTTTTCTTTTTCCCCTTGTTTCTAAAGGGTTTGCGCCCGTTTCACATCTTTCCAAAGCACCTCTCCGCACCATCGATTCTCCCCATCCTCCAGCCTTTCTTTCTCTGTTTGGCCCCTGATTCTCTGTTTTCTCCGGACGAAGTCCGAAGCGCGTCCGGAAAGCTACATCCTTGATTGATATGGGTTTGTGGCTGGTTGCCGTTTTTGGCGGTTGTCTTAGGTCATCGTTCGATGCCGCAACCGGACGTTTTTTTCGAAATCACCCGCTTTGCCCATGAAAAGAAGCGTGGTCAATTCCGATTTCCTGCCACCCAAAGTAGAAAAGCCGACGCTGATGGTCGGCTCTCTGGGGTGGTCTCCGGTCCGGTCGTCAGTCGGTGGCGAAGCCGAACTGGCGGCGCTGCTCGGCCCAGTCTTCGGGGAAGGTCTGGGTCAGCTTGGCCAGCGAGAGCCCGTTGGGTTCCTCGCCGTTGATCAGGGCTTCCACGATGTCGGGGGCCAGAGTCGTCAGCTTGAGGATGCGGGCCACATACGAGCCATCGACGTCGAGGGTACGGGCAAGCTCGCTGATGGACTTGATCTG
>Ga0116158_10000034_pt1 | contig 150443 bp, 105 predicted proteins | sample AD_UKC052_MetaG_FD_89883 | JGI IMG/M metagenome (GOLD analysis project Ga0116158, IMG submission 89883) | Active sludge microbial communities of municipal wastewater-treating anaerobic digesters from USA - AD_UKC052_MetaG | ecosystem: Engineered > Bioreactor > Anaerobic > Digestate | place... | reverse complement strand
GTAGCCGATCATGCCGGACATGGTCACCACGGCGATGAGGGCGGCCGCCATACGCGCCACCGTGCCGCCCGCGCCCGAGCCGAAGCGCGTGATCATCCATTCGGCGCCGGTCATGACGTTCGAGCGCCGCACCCACTTGCCCATGTAGGCCAGGAAGAAGGCGCCCATCATCCAGCCCCACATCCAGTGGATCCACATTGAGCGCATGCCCATCAGGAACAGCATCGAGCAGATCCACATCGTGCCGGTGATGTCGAAGTTCGATACCGAGCCGGACATGGCCAGCATCAGCCACGGCATGCTCTTGTTGCCGAGGAAGTAGGCATCGAGATTCTGCGCCGCCCGTCGCTGATACCAGAATCCAAGGCCGACAACGACGACGAAGTAGAGCAGAATCACTGCAGAATCGAAGAAGGCCATGGAAACACTCCCGTTGAACAGAGCCCCTAACGAAGCAAGCGATCTACTCCCTCAACACCACGGCCCGGCCAGCTACGGCAACTATGGCATCCAGTTTCTCCTCGATCTCGGGATCGACTTGCTCCCTGGGCAGCAGCTTGGCCAAGAGGTGGTAGTCCGTCTTGCGCAACAAGATCGGCAAGTTAAGTTTGGCGAAGTACTTTTTGAAGACAGGGGCGAGGAATTCGTCAGAAGCCTTAATATCCGCTGACCACGGAGTTGTGTGCGGCTGGCCGAGCGTTTCCAAGGCCTGGACGACTTCGTTGATGGAGTTCTCCATGGCCCGAGTCCTTGCCTCCATCTCGTGGAAGTCCCAGAGATCACTCTCATCGAGACCCGAACGGGCGTAGGCCAAGAGCACCTCCTTGGTGCAGAGGTAGTTCTCGATCTCACGTTTCGCCCACATCTTTTCGACAAGGTCTCGAGCCTCCGTCAACGGCCCGTCGATGCGATCGAAAATCGCGATACCGACGATGTCCGGCTTGGCTTCCTGGAGGCCGTGGAAATGGTTGCGACACTCCTGCGGAAGATTGGTGCCCACGATGTGCACGAAAGGGCGCGAGAGACACATCTCGGCATCGCGGTGTCCCAATAGGTTGGCGAAGGCGCGAAGGATATCGAGATCGGAAGGCCCTTCGAGATAGAGAATCCATCCCATCTGCTCGGCCTGGTAGTACTGGTCCCAGCCAATGTTCGCGAGTGCCTTGAACACTTGAGACGGACGGTCATTCAAGAGATGCGGCTTACCGACAAAGGCAACAACACTGCCCTTCGACGCGGCTTCGTTGAGTACCACCTCGGAATGACTGGCCGCAATGACTTGCGAGCCTTTATGTTCAGCGACCTCGGTGATGGTTCTAAAGATCTCGCGCTGGCGAAGGATCTCGAGATGGGCATCCGGCTCATCCAGCAACAGCACGGCGTTCGGATTTGCATAGAGATGCGCCAACAAGAGGAGCGTCTGCTGGAGTCCTCGACCCGACGCCGAGATGTCGAGTTGGATGCCTTGTTCTTCATACTCGAGCGTGATTTCGCCACGCTCCTGCAAGAAGGTCGGCGCTGACAGCTTCGCACCGAATAGGTTCTCGATTCTGCCGGCGATCTCTTCCCAATCATTCTGGCCCTGATCTCGGTCGTGCTCTGTGATTTGGAAGCAGAGATTGCGCAGCACCTGCGCCGTTTGGCCCTGCCCCATCAACACGTTAATGCGCCCGGACTGAAGCAACGGCTCCTCGGCGGCAAGGCCGGACATGGGAGGCAGGAAGGCAAAGCGAATTCCGAGCGCCTCATTCGGAATCGGCGAGAACTGGGCCTGGTTCACGGGAACATCCTCAAAACCGTCGAGGCGCAGTGGACGGCAGACAAAGGACTCCTCGTTGACAAAATCGAATTCGAGACCGCATTCCCACGGTTTGTCGCGCGTAACGCCGCTCACCGATACATCAATACGTATATTCTGCGTTCCTCGCTCGCCGCTCTTCGTCTTTCCTCGACGGACATGCAGTCCGTGCCACAGCAGATTGGCCACCGGAACCGGCGTCGAGATAAGGTCACGACGGTTGATAGCCACGCCCGGCCTCTTCTCGGGCGAGGATTTCCCTTCTCGCTTGGCGGCCCAGGCCCGCATGCCAACGTCCCACAGAGCCAACGCCTGCAACGCCGTCGTCTTGCCAGAGTTATTGGGGCCGATGAACACGACGGACTTTCCCAGCGGGATGTCCACATCTCGGAGTCTCTTGAAGTTCCGAACGACGACTCGTGTGAGCATATGTTCCTCTCCGGCGATATCACGTTAGCCTCAAACGGGCCAGTCCCTCCTCGGCCTGTCAGGCTTGGACTTCAATATAGCATAGGGACTTCGCCCCGGCACTCCTGTCTCATGCCCCCTCAGCCCACGGCGTCGAACATGGCCACGATGTTCGCGGGCGGAACGTTGGCCATGATGTTGTGGACCTGCTGGAACACGAAGCCGCCGTCGAGGCGCAACGCGGCCACTTGGCCACGCACGTGGTCGGCCACTTCATCCGGCGTGCCGTTCGGCAACACGGACTGGGTGTCGCAGCCGCCGCCCCAGAAGCAGATGTCGCGACCGAAATCGCGTTTGAGGCCGGCGGCGTCCATGCCGCGACACGAGACCTGCACCGGATTGATCGCGTCGAGTCCGGCCTCGATCAAGTCGGGTAGCAGTTCGCGCACGCCGCCGCAGCAGTGGAGCATGACCTTGACGTCGGCGAGTTCCTTGGCGCGCTTCCACATGGCCCTATGGCGCGGCTTGAAATACTCGCGGTACATCTCGGGCGAGATCTGCGGCCCGTGCTGCATGCCGAGGTCGTCGCCGAAGAGGATGACGTCGATATGCTCGCCGACGGCACCGAGGAACCGCTCGAGGTTGCCGAGATGAAACTCGACGAGGGCGTCGAGGAATCGGTGTACGCGCGGCGGGTCGGCCGCCAGCAGCATCAGGAACTGGTCGTTTCGGTAGAAGAACTGGCCGGTCTCGAGCAGGTTGCCGCCGAACAGGCCGATGATAGCGCGCTCGGTACGCTCGCGAAGCCGCCGAGCGCCCTCGCGGAGCGTTTCGGCGCCGTCGGGCCCGGCGACGAGCGGGCCGGGCGGCGAGGCCACGGCCGTCCACATGGACTCGCCCATGGCCTCGGGAATGCGCGCGGGATCGTCGTCGCCCTCGAGAAAGATCCAGTACGTCTGCTCGAAGTAAAGCGCACCGTCCGGCATAGCCGCGAGCACGCGGCCGCTATCCGAGCGAATCACCCAGCGGTCACCGTCGCGCTCGGGCAAGGCCCACACCGGCATCTGGCACAGCGTTCCGTCCGGCAAGGTCCAGTCGGCCCAGTGCTCATCCTCGACGGCGAAGGCGCGGCCGAGCTCGATGGTGTCCACACCGAAGCGTTCGAGGACATCTTCGTCCATAATGGCGAGTTGCTGGATGGGATCGTAGACGCGCGTCGGCCTCGGTTCGAGGCCGAGCTGCGCGCGAAGCTTCGGATACGCGATCGCGGAAATACCCGAGGATCGATGGCCGGACAGGTCTATCGGCACGCGGTCCGGCTCGACGTGGTTCAGGGCCGCGAGTACTCGTTCGCGCGACGTCATGTTCCGCCCTCCTTTTTGGGGCTTTGGCCACGTCCATCACTGCGCCAGGCGCACGGTGCGGATCTCCATCGGCGCCAAGGTCGCCGGGGACGCCGAGACGCCCTCGAACGCGACGTCACCGGCCACGCACCCGCCGTTGAACACGCGCGCGTCGAGGCCGTTCTCGCGCGCGGACGGGGTGAGCGATGTCAGGATCGCCTGTTCGCCCTTCATCGAGAACGGCGCGCGCGGCGCGACAGCGTCGGCCTCTGCCGGTACTACGACCAGTGGCTGGCTGCGCTCGATGCCGAACCGTTGCGTGAGGACTTGATCGTACGCGCCGTGCGGCCGCACCGAGTAACGGAACACCGTCGGGCCTTCCTGCGACGCCTTGTAGTTGGTTTCCCAGTAGTTGTTCATCACATACGAATAGAGCGTGGACACAGGCTTGGGCGTCTCGGTGAGCCAACTGACCACCACCGGGTCGCACGTGATCGCGCCCACCTCGATGAGCGGCGCATCGAGCGTCGCCCACGTCACCCCATAGGCCTCATTCGACACATCCGCCCAACGCTGGACGGTGAAGTAGTTCTTGCACGCCCCCGGCATCTGGTCGAGTTCGACCCGGGCAACGGCCCATGGGAGGTCCAGACGCGTCACGGCATCGGGCACATTGAACGGAAACGCAAGATGGACAGCTTCCTTATCGTAGATGTTCTCCTTGTCCATCATCGTCACAATGTCCACGCGATCGAGGCCGGAGAACACGCGCAGCTCGCGCGTCAGCCCGCGACATCCCGGCGCGTCGGACTGGATCGACACCGACGCCACCAGGGGTCCGGCATCCTTGACGGAAACCGACACCGGGCCGTTTCGCTGCGGTTGTTTCGGATCGCGTCCGGCAACATAGAAGTAGTCGTTCAGGCCCATCCCGCCTTCACGACTCACGAATTCCGCGTCAATGCCGCGCCGCTGAAGACTCGCCACGGCGCCCGACTCGCCGTCGAGGGTCACGGACACGAGACCGTTCGAGAGGCCGGTTCCATCGGCTCGTGCATCGCCGGAAGCCTGGGCCGTGCCGGCTTCGAACGCGAAGCGCGTGGCGCCGAGCGGAGGGATGTCAGCCGCCAAGAAGGCAAGCTCGCCCGAGGCCAGGACTTGCGATGGCACCACGTGGCCGTTCGCATCGAGCACGCGCGGCCCACGGACGTGCCAGTCGACCGGTAGCAGGACAACGTCGGTACGCGGCCACGTCGCGGTGTTGAACACAAGGACGGCGGCGACCTGATCACCATGGTTCGCAAAGGGGGCAACGGCCTTGTCGAGCAATTCGCGCGAGCGTCTATCGGCGTTGACAGCGAAGTCCTGCTTGATCTTCCACTGCTGGCGCACGAAATCGCATTCCGGCTCGCTGATACTGTTGTGCGCGCCCCAGGTGTGTTCGTCGTAGAGGATGGCCTCGCGCCAGGCGGCAACGAATTCCGCGGCCGGATAGTCTTCGGCATGGAATAGGCCATAGAGGATCTGCGCCTGCACAATCCGCTCCGCGGCCGCGCGGTTGGTCGCGGTCTCGAGGGCCGATGATGCGGCACCATCCTCCCAATAGGGTGTGAAATCGCCGCGCACCTCGGGCAGTTCAGCGCCATAGCGTCGCTCGAAGGCGGTGAACAACTCGCTGGTCGTGGCGATGCGCAGTTTCGGATAGGCGTAGCGCTCGTTCCAGGCCTTCACGAAATCGGGAAGCTCGGGATCGGGCGGCCCATTGTCGCCGCCGATGTTGTAGCGCACCTGAATGATGTCGTAGGGAAATCCGCCGCGTTCGAGTTCGTCAAGGTAGCCCAGCAATCGCTCGTCGTCGCGCAGGGGCTGGCCGTGAAACCACGAGTAGGCCTTGGCGGCCACCCAGCAGAGAACCTTCTCTTGGCCGGACGGCGACACCCAATAGAACGGCTTGTCGCCCCAGGCCGACAGCGTGTAGCCGATGCGGTGGCCGGCGTTTGGCCCGATAGAGAAGTACTTGACGCCACTGTGGGCCAGTACCGGAATCAGGCCCCAGGTATAGCCGGGCACGTCGCTGATCATGGCCGAGTCAATGGTCACGCCATACTCAGCGGCGAACCGGCGCGCGTAGCCGGTCAGTTCGAGAAGCTCTTCAGGCCGACACAACGCCGTGAGTTCATTGCCGTACAAGGCGTCGAGGCCGATAGAGCCATCTCGCACGGCCTGGACGAAAGCCTCCCGCTGTTCGGGCGCGGCCTGAGCGAGGTAACTGTCCACGGCCCAGAGGCCTTCGGGCAACCACTTGAATCGCGCGTCGGGCGGATAGTCCGCCGTCTGCTTAGCCAGTTCCATCGCCCGTTCGAGGTGACTCCACTGCCGCGCCTCGACCTCGGTTTGCACGTGCGTATAGCCGATATCGAGATGCGTGTGGTGAAGCAGGTAGATCTCCCATCGGCGCACAGGCCGGAGCACGGCATTGCGTTCGGCCAGCACGGTATCGTCGATGCGGAGTGAAACCTTGACCGTCGTCTCGCGATCGACGGCCGGGACGTGGATCTCGATCATCTGCGAACCGGCCTCGAGCGTGCGCGTTTCGGATGGACCATCGCCTACCTTGACGCGGACCACCCTGGGATCGCCGAAGTGCCGCACCGGAATGCGCACCACCTGATCGAGTGTGCCTTCGTGGTCACACAGCACTGCGGGCGAAACCGGATCGCCGATCTGATCTGCCAGCGGCCTCGGCTCCGCCAACACCGCACTCTCGGGCGCCACGAGCGTCACGGCATCGTAGAGGAACCAACTGCCGGCACGGCTGTCGATACCGATCTCGTTCGAGCCTTGCCGGAGCAGCACGGCTGGAAAAGGGATCTCGACGAGGCATTGCTTACCACGGTCGAATGCGCCGTGAATGGCGCTGTCGTCGCCGGAACCCTTGGGCAACACGCGGGCGAACCGTTCGCCGTTGATGTCCACCGCCAGCCGAGGCGGATGGCCCCAGTGCGTGTCGACGAGGTCGAGCTGGAGTATGGCGTCGCCCTTGCGCGGGGCCTGGCGCAACTCGAACACAATGGTGAAGCGGTGCGGACGTCCCCCGGCCCAGGTATCGTCGGGGCCTGGATGCACATACGGCCACTCGCAGGCAGGATCGGAGACACCCACGGCAAAGAAGCCATCCTCGGCGTAGTTGGCAAATCCGTCCGGTGCGAGCGCGAACTCGCTCGCGGCGGCATCCGCCGTGCCGATTTGCCATAACGGCGCGCCGTGGGCGGCCCCCATGGCACACGCCAAGACCCACGCGCATCCTAGGGAGTATCGCATAGTCCGACTCCTTGCGGTAGAGATCATCGCGATCAGCCCGTAGCTTACCACGAATGCCCGGCGTATTCCCCGTTATCCGCAACGCGTTGTGGTATGCTCTTGCGGCAAAGGAACCGGGCCATGGGAAACGAATCGGCCGCCAAGCGAGCCATGCTCCGCTTCTCGCTCTACGGCTTTCTCAAAAATCAGACGTACTACGAGCCGTTTCTGATCCTGGCCTTCCGCGAGAAGGGCCTGTCCTTCTTCATGATCGGCCTCCTCGTCGGCTTCCGGGGCCTGTGCATCAACCTGTTCGAAGTGCCATCGGGTGCCGTGGCCGATCTCTACGGCCGCCGCAAGGCTATGATTGTCTCGTTCGGGTCGTACATCGCATCGTTTGTGGTCCTGGCAACGAGCCAAGTCCTCTGGCACCTGTTCGCAGCCATGTTCCTATTCTCTCTCGGCGAGGTATTCCGCACCGGCACGCATAAGGCCATGATCTTCGACTGGCTCCGGGCGCACGGCCGGGCCGACGAGCGCACACAGGTCTACGGCTACACGCGAAGCTGGTCGAAGATGGGCTCGGCCGTGGCCGCGATCATTGCCGCGGCGCTTATCTTTTGGCGCGGCCGCTACAGCGACGTGTTCTGGCTGTGCCTCATTCCCTACGCGGCCAATATCGTGAACTTCCTCGGCTATCCGCCGGAGACCGAAGGCGCGCGCACAGCGGACAAGGAACGCCGCGTGGTCGGCCACGTCTGGGCGGCCGCGCGTCAGGCCTGGGAGAACCGCCAACAGCGGCGTCTCATCCTCGAATCGACAGGATTCGAAGGCACCTTCGAGATCGCCAAGGACTATCTCCAGCCGACGATCGAGATGGCGGCCATGGGCCTGCCCATCCTGGTAGGCCTGGCGGATCGCCAGCGAACAGCCTTGCTGGTCGGCGCGGTGTATTTCGTGCTGTACGTGTTGTCGAGCGTGGCGTCGCGGCAGGCCCACCGAACCGCCCGGCGGTGCGGTGGCGACGACGCGACGGCGCACGCGGCGTGGATCGCGGTGCTGGCCTCGTACGGCGCGTTGATTCCGGCGCTGTACCTCGGCTGGTCGGCCGTGGCCATTCCGATCTTCGTTCTGATTTACCTGGCCCAGAACATCTGGCGGCCCGTGCTGGTGAGCCGGCTTAACGCCGTGTCCGATCCGGCCTTGGCGGCGACGACCCTCTCCATAGAGTCGCAAACAAAATCGCTCTACGCGGTAGCCATGGCGCCCGCCCTCGGACTCGCGGTCGATCGGTTGGGCCTCTGGCCGCTCGGCATCGTCGGCGCGGCCGCGGCGGCGCTGGCGCTGATGACGCGCACGGCGGCCACGCCGACAACGAGCCGAGGCGACTAGTTCAAGGCGCTCAATGCCGTAGCCACCGCCCAGTCGAGCATAGCGTCATCGCCGACGATGCCTTCTTCGCTGAAGACGACGTGTTCGTCGTCGACGATGCTCTCCACATCGATTCCCATGAACTTCGCGCCAGAAGCCATAGCCTTGCCGTTCCGCGCGACGCTCTTGGCGGACGAGGACACGTAGAGGCCGACGACCAACACGCGTTCCTTGTTCTCGAGAGCGCGCGTGATGGCGGCGCCGGCGTTCACGGCGAAAGACTGACCCATCTCGACGAAGGCCCAGTCGCCGTGATCGATACCAACCTGACCGCAACAATAGGTCGTCACCTCTTTGACCATTGACTCGACCTGCGCGTGATGCCCTTCATCGCCGTGGGCCAAGATCACAAGGGCCTCGTTCGGCGGATCGGACGAGAGCTTACGCACTTGGCCCACGGCATACTCTTGCAGGAAGTCGCCGCCGCTCATGGTCGCCGTGATGGTGATCGGCACCTTGGGTTGGGCTATGTCGGCGTGCTCCTTCTCGAGCGTGGCCTTCACCTCCTCCGAGGTGTACACGCCGAGCACCGCGGGCAGGTCATAGGCAGTATGGCCGGACGGCGCCACAAAGAGCGGCACGACGACGATCCGATCGCAACCGGCCGCCTCGAGTTCGGCCACCATCGCCGGCACGGAAGGCTCGGCGAACTCGAGCATGGCCGTACGCACCGCCTTGTATTGGCCCGTGGCCAGGACCTTCGAGGCAATGCGCTCGCCGGCGGCGATCACCGGCTGGTTCCAGGCGGCCATGGGCGCGCCGTGGGCGACCAGTAACAGGCCTGGCGCATCGGCCTGCGCCGGCTGCGCCGCCATGCAAAGCGCGACGAGCGCGGCGACTGCGAACATGGAGGTCCATCGATTCAGACGCATTGATCTTCTTTCCTTCCTATGATGCGCCCGCTGCGCGCGAGCGCACGTTACTGACGTTGACCTATTCGGAAAACACACCGGAGCGTTGATCATCAAACGGGAACTCGCTGGGATAGCGGAAGAACTCGACGTGGCCATCGAGGAACAGGACATTGCCGCCCCCCGGAATGTGACTGAACTCGGTGATGTCGAATTCATCTTCGGTCATGGACACGCGGAACCGCACGCTGTCGTGCATGACCTTGATCTCGGATTCCGCCAGGCACGTCGCGCCCGGATTGGCAATGTCGGCGATCAGGAACCGGCCGATGCCGGTCCGCAAGCGGTAGAGGGTCTCGCCGGCATGGCTGTGAAGATCCTCCTGTGCCGTGGTCACGGTCCAATCCCGATCACGGAATTCGAGAGCCAGCGGCACCGTGGAGCCCATCCAGTTGTAAGGCGGCATGGCGGCGGTCACAGCCCAGGCCATGTACCACCGGTAGTCCTGCATTACCCAGCCCTTGTATTGGTAGCAGGCGTCGTTGAAGTGCTCCTGAACGAGAGCGCCTTGTTCGTCGACCCAGCGATCCCACCGGCCGTCGTCGGCCTGAACCGGCATGCCGGCGGCCATGACTTCGTCCGCATCCGGATCCGACGGACACACCAGTATGTTGAGATCCGTGAGGTACTCCGGGTACACAAGCGGCAACTCGAAGGTGTTGACGCTCCACAGACCTTGTCGGGGCGGTAACCGCCCGCCGTGTTCGCCGGCGTACATCGCCAGCACCAGGCCCAGTTGTTTCAGATTGCTCTGGCAGCTTGAACGACGCGCCGCTTCTCGTGCGCGCGCAAGCGCCGGAAGCAAAATGGCTGCAAGAATGCCGATGATCGCAATGACCACCAGCAACTCGATCAAGGTGAATCCTCTTCTTGACATGATGCGGTTTCCTTTGTGCCCGGGCCGTCCGACGACGGAGTCCCGTGGCTAACTCGCGGCGTTGGCCGATGGCGCCCCGGGTGTTACTTCCCAAGCAAAGAGATCGGCGATGGGCATCGTGGCCATCCTCTTCATGAGCTTCCTCTTGATCTCCATGAACCGAGGCATTGCATCGGACTCGGCATGATTCTCTTCGCTGCTATGCGCCAATCGGGCCAGGTCGAAGAACTCATCGGGAATGACGCCTGGACGGACCTGAAGATGGACACGGCCTGCCGTGGATTTACTTGCGATCTCGAAAGAGAAGCAGGACAGGCTGAGCGGTGGGCCAGGAACGCGAAGGCCTTCGACATCTTCGGCGACGCGGACTTCGAAATCGCCCCGGGAATCCGCGCGCGTGATCAGCTCGAACACGTCTCGCGCGCACTGAGACGGGCCGGTTGTGACCACACGGATGTCGTCACGCGGAGGTTTCTCGACCCAGAGTAATGCGATGGCCGCCTGGAGCGCTCGATACGCGCAAACGGGCACCGGGCCCAAGTGGCCATGGTACTTGCACACGTCATCGAGTGTGAAGGCGATCGCGGCGTGCGTGTGATCGTCAAATACCTCGATGGGACGAAGCGATCTCAAGTAGGAAGGCGCTGCGCCAGCCGCGAGGGCGGTAGCGCCGGAGTAGCCGTCGACGTTGTCGGAACCTGCGGCGTGTACGCCGGACGGGGACCATGCCAGCACGACGGCGACCGCCAACGCGAGGCGCAGTGCTCCACGCGGCCGCCTGGACAGAACGCTCGGGATGCCGCGCGTGTTCGGAATGTGATTCAAAGACTCACTTCTCATTTGCTTGATTTCCTTTGTTCTTTGCTGAAGAACTCGTTCCGGCGCCCGGCCGACGGAATGGTCAGCCGAAACACCGCGCCACTGGGCAACGACCCTCCACAACTTAGTGGCCGCTGCCGTATTTCACGTCGCCTAGGAATCCGGCGAGCCACTGCGTGACGGGGAAAGTCTCCGTGCCGTATCGAACGAACTCGACGTGACCATCCATGTAGAGCACGTTGCAGCCGCCGGGAACATGGTTGAATTTCTCGATGCCCCCTCCTTCGCCGCCTTGGGTGTGCGTCTCTGCCGAGGCGAAGAAATCCCACATCACGGGCAATTCGGTTTGGGCCATCGTCGTAGCTCCAGGATCGGCGATGTCGGCGGTGAAGAAGCGCTCGATGCCTTCGCGCAACCGGTACACGGTTTCCCCGCCGTTTGTTCCGGTAGGCATAATGGGAATGCCATTGTATTCGAGCGGTGCCAGATCGCCGTGCACTCGGATATCCGAATCGGCCTCGGCAAATGGCGGGAGTCCCTTCTTGCCCGGCAACTTCCCAGGCATGTTGTTCTTGTGGATCTCGATCGCCTCGATGGGAACCGCGATCTCCTCATCCGCACTCACGGCCCATGCCGTATACATGTACGAACGCGGCTGCAGCGCCCAGAGCGCAACGTCGGTCCCGTCAAAGGAGCCATCCTGATTCAGATCGCCATTCGAGTATGCGGCGTTCTCCGAGCTGTCCAGTGTGCCGGCGAGGATGTCCTCGAGCTGTTCCTCGATGGGCTTGCTGGACGTGTACGAGTCCGAGGGGCAAATGGTCACGTTGTAGTCGGTACAGTACTCCGGATAGATCGAGGGCCCGTGGACGGACATAGCCCGCGATGCAAAGCCGTAGTTGTGGAGCTTCATTGGGAAGCGCCCACCCTCGCTTTCGTTGGTGTACATCTTGAACACCAATGCGATTTGCTTCAGGTTGTTCTGGCAACTGGCGCGACGGGCTGCCTCGCGCGCTCTGCCGAGGGCCGGGAGCAAGATGGCTGCAAGAATGCCGATGATCGCGATGACCACCAGCAACTCGATCAAGGTGAAACCGTGCTTCTTCATTGCGAGTAACTCCATGGTTGCCGGTTAGGCCGGAGGCCACCTGCGAGGGGCCGCCGGGATCAAGGTTCATTGACGCCGCGAAGCGAGCAGACACGCTACTTCGTGTTCGCTTACCGCGCGGGTGTTCCGGATGTACTCGAGCATGCGGTCGATGGTCGCCTGCTGGTCGGCCACGCGCTTCTCGAGATCCCGAGGCGATACGAAGGCCTGCTCGACCATCAAGGCGGCCGGCGGCAGTCCGCGGCCTGCATGGGCGTGCGATTCCGAGCGCGCCTGCCGACAGAGCCAGTAATGAACAAGGTGCTGGCCAATCTGATGGCGTTCCTCATCACCGTCGCGAAGCAACGCCCACATCAGTTCCGCCGCATGGCGGCCGCAATGGCTATGGGAACCGACAAGGGCGGACAGCGACGCCGTGTCCATCACGCGGATTCGCTCAATGAGTGTCGCCGCGCGCAGGTCCAGCCGCTCCGACACGGTCATGCTCACCGGATTTCTGCGGTGGCAGGCCCGATGAATGGTGAGCAGGAGCCAGGCCTCATCGTCGAGGCGGTCCTGCCACTCTCCTTCGATGTATGGCTCGATCAATGCGCGTTGTTCATCGGCATCGAAGGAGACCGACAGAAGTACCGCCAGGCACACGCAATCCAAATCCCACGGATACCGCGCCGCTGGGCGTTGTCTCTGTGAGCCTTCCTGGTTCATCGCCGGCACCTCTCACGCGCCGCGCGAAGGATCCACGGCTTCGACAAGGCCGCCAGCACAATGAAGAGCAGGAGCAGCACCTGGCCCACCGGCCCGGCGGCCGGCATCTCGGCGTCCGGCCCGAGGGGATACTGGTCGTTCACCCAATACATGGGATCGCCGGCGACCACGATGTGGCTCACAGTCATGTCGAGGAATGCCAACAGGTCAAACTGCGTGAGGCCGGCGCTATCGTCTGCCGTGGCATCGCTGAGCGGATCGGCGAGGTTCACGGTGGCGAGGGTGGCCATTGCGGCGCTGGCCGCGGTGGCGTACCGGAAGGTCAGGTTGTTGCCGACGCGCGCGATCTCCATCCGAGTCGGCGAGTCCGGCACGGCTACGGCTCCGTAGGTCGCGCCGCCCATCATGCCGCGCGCCGCTTTCATCTGGATAGGGCCCGAGGGACTCGCGGCCCTATAGAGAAGGACGTAGTCGTAGCCGTTGATCTGGGCCGAGAGCCCGGCGAAACCCATGGGATAGCTCGGCGTGTCCACCAAGGTGATATCGATCGAGTAGACGAAATCGCCCGGAGGGATATTGGACAAGGCCCCGCCCGGGCGCGGCAGCGTCACATACGGGCTGTCCGTGAAAAGTATGTTGCCTCGGTCGTAGGAGACACCGGCTTCGGCAATCTTGGTGTGGTCGCGGACATCGGTGTACATGGCGACGCCGTACCCCTCGGGCGGATCCTCGCCTTCGCCTTCGCCTTCGCCTTCGCCTTCACCTTCACCTTCACCACTTTGGTTCACATCGGGCACCATCGGCCCGTCGACTTCGATAGCGCTGAGTTCCGAGGTCACGCCGCTCCACAGTACCTGATAGGTAACGGGAGAGCCGGAGTCGGCACCGAGGTCGACGGAGTCCCCCGTCTGATAGGGCATCATAGGCGAATACGTGTATTCGAAGTGCAGCATCGCGCCTTCGCGCCGGATGCGCACTGCGGCCGGCAGTTGCGTCACCGGTATGGGATCGCCATAGGCCTTCTCGACGTCGAGCACCAGCGCGCCGTTCGCCTTGTGGCCGCCGGACGTGCGCATCGAGAGCACACCGTCCTTGCTGCCATACAACCAACCGTAAGTGTTTCCATTCACCTCGATCATCGGGCCGCAGAACATCGTGTTCGCCGAAGGCTGAGGCGTGACACTTGTGAAGTTCCAGGTGTACGTGAAATCGCCTGGGCCACCGACGAGACTGCCGGACCCGGAAGGGAGATCGAAGGAGGCCATGAAGTCGGCGGCAATCGTGATGCCGGCCGCCGAATACGTCACGCTGTCATCGGCGATCTTGATGCCATCGCTTGGACTTGAGTACGAAGCGGTGCCGGCCAACGCCGAGAACACGCCGAAGAGGTTGACGAGAAATGCGGCGAATAGGATGCGCAAGCCGCCCGCGCAATTCCCCAAAGAATTCCCACCCATGCTATAATCTGAGCTCCTGTGTTGGGCCCGTCCGCTAGATGCCCGACGCCAAAGACATGGCAGTGTCTGTCGAGCGTTTCCGGACGGGCCTGACCCTTTTCCTGCGTTCACATATCACCGCACGGTGGCAGCCGCGCGGCATCCACGGTTCGACGTACGGACTAGTTGTGACCTCCTGCATCCTCCTCTCTTGTGGCTTGGCCGGTTCCGCTCCTCGGTTGTACGGTTCGGGCAAGCAAGACGGCTCGGCAGTTGTGAACCTTTGGGCGAGCCAGCACTTCGAAACCGGCCTGCGCCGCCAGCGAGACGGTGGTCGCGAAGGCCGCCCCATTCACCGGCATCCTAGGTTCGGCCACGAGGACTCGGGCCCCCGGTTTGAGTGCCTTGAACACATCCGCGAAGAAGCGCGCCGTATCATAGGCTTCGTGCACCACGCCAAACGCCAAGGCGAAGTCCACCTCGGCGCCGAGATCGTCTAGGCACAGCGAATCGCCCTTGCATGGCCGAAGCGCCAGACGCTCGAGAAGCCCCGCACGCCGCGCGCGGCGCTCGAGGCTGGCGAGCATCTTGTCCTGACAATCGACGCACAACACCCTGCCGGAGGGACCGACCATCTGTGCCATCGGCAGACTGAAGAAACCCATCGCACAACCGATATCCAATACCGTCATGCCCGGCCCTACGTACGGCCCGACAACGTCCTGCGGATTGCAGAAAAGGCGGCGAACCGGGCTGGCCAGAAAATACCCCACCCATACCGGACACAGATGCTGCTCCACGATCGATCTCCTTACTCGTTGGCTTTCACACCCTCACGGACCCTCATTCCGACGAGGCGCCTCGCTTCATCACCATGGGACATCGCCGACGGCCACACGCACAAGGCCTGGCGTTTCCGCGAAACGTGTCGCGGAGGGCACGCATGACCAAGACGGCCGCCACCACCACGATACTCACGACCACCACGCTTTCCACAGTCCCACGTCCTTTCTCTAGGCCACGCCGATCCCGAGGAAACGGCCCGTTTGATATACCAAGAACGTGATGACATACGCCAAGGCGGTGAGGCCACCGAGCTGAAACAACGCCCATTTCCACGAGTTCGTCTCGCGCTTCGTCACGGCGATTGTCGCCATGCACGGTGCGCTGATTAAGCAGAAGAGCAGAATGCAGAATGCCGCCAACGGCGAGTAGTTCTCGCGCAATCGGTGGCGTAGCGTGTCCGACGCTTCACCGGCCTCGCCCACGGCGTAGACGATGCCGAGTTGCGCCACGAAGACCTCTTTCGCGGCAAGCGCGCCGATGAGCGCCGTGCCGATACGCCAGTCGAATCCGAGCGGTTTGATCACCGGTTCGAGGGCGTGGCCCACGCGCCCGGCGACGGAATAGGCCATGACGTCGGCTTGTTGCGCTTGGGTAACTGCCGCTGCTTCGCCTACTCGGCCTTGATCCTCGAGTTGGTGGATCTCGGCGGCATAGTCTCTGTCGAACCGAGTCTTCCGAGGATAGCTACTCACGGCCCAGAGCAGAATGGAAATGGCTAGGATGACGGTTCCGGCCTTTTTCAGATACAGCCAGCCGCGCTCCCACATGTGGATGAGGAGACCGTGCACCGTCGGCACGCGATAGGGCGGCAGTTCCATCACGAAGGGTTGCGTCTCGCCTTTGAATAGTGTCGAGCGGAGCAACTTGGCCACGAGCACGGCCAGCGCAATCCCGATGAGGTAGATCAGCCACAGCATGGGCGCGTGCAGGCGCTCCGGAAAGAAAGCCGGAATGATCAGGGCGTAAATCGGCAGGCGCGCGCCACAACTCATCAGTGGCGTGACAAGGATGGTGGTTAGGCGATCTCGATCATTATCGAGCGTGCGCGTGGCCATGATGGCCGGAACCGAACAGCCGAATCCGATGAGTAACGGAATGAAGCTCTTTCCGTGGAGGCCGATCTTGTGCATCAGCCGATCCATGATGAAGGCCCCGCGCGCCATGTAGCCGCTATCTTCGAGGATCGCAATGGCCAGGAACAGCAACAGGATACTCGGCAGAAACACCAAGACGCCGCCTACCCCGCCGATGATGCCGTCGACGAGAAGCGAACGGAGGGCATTCTCCGACCCTTCCGGCCACCAACCGGAAACCGTGTTGCCAAGGACACCGAATGCGGCCTCAATCCATGCCATCGGCGGGCCGGCCACCGTGAACGTGAGCTGGAAAACCAGATACATCAGTCCAAGAAACAGGGGAAACGCGACAACGCGGTTCATGACGACGGCATCTATTCGATCCGAGAGGTTGTGCCGCGCCTCGACCGTCGAACGTACCGCCTCGCGGCACGCGCCCGAGATGAAACCGTACCGGGCCTCGGCAATCAGATTCTCGGGCGCATCGCCAAGGCGCTTCTCGATCGAGCGAATATGCGCTGAGGCCGCGCGTCGGATCTCCTCGCTATCGATACTGGCCCAGACCTGCTCATCCGCCTCGAGGAGTTTCAGGGCCGTCCACTCCGGCGCCTGCCCATTACTGGGCAACATGGCGGCCAGGGCCGCCCGCGCCGCATCGATCTCGTGGCCACAACCGATCGTAGGTCGAGAAAGTGGCCGCTCGTTATCGAGAACGGAGACGGCCGCATCCAATAGCGCCTCCAGGCCGGCGCCTTTGACGGCCACCGTCGGCACAATGGGTGCGCCGAGCAGTTCCGAAAGCCGAACCACATCGAATTCGATGCCGCGCGACGTGGCCACGTCGCTCATGTTGAGCGCCAATACGAGCGGCACGCCCAACTCGATCACCTGTACCGCCAAATAGAGGTTGCGTTCGAGATTCGACGCATCGAGAACGTCGATGACAAGATCTGGTTTCTCGCCCATGATGAAGTCGCGCGCCACAATCTCCTCGATCGAGGACGCGGTGAGGCTGTACGTGCCCGGCAAGTCCGTGATCCGGAGTGTGTGTCCTTTGTGAACACATACACCATCGCGCTTCTCGACGGTCACGCCCGGATAGTTGCCCACGTGCTGGTGTGCGCCCGTAAGTTGATTGAACAGCGAGGTCTTGCCGGAATTGGGATTTCCGATCAAGGCGATTCGACTTGGCGCGTTCACTACATCCTCCGAACAAATTGGATTCATCCCTGATAATTTGATGTATCAAACTCATCACGCAAAAAAGGAGAAGACCTCGACGAACACTCACTCACGCGAAGGCCATGCGCCACGCCACGGCCCAGCATGATCCTGGACTGGTTGAGCGCAACCACTATCGGCCCGCTCGGCGAGCCGGATATGACCTCGATCAGGACGCCGGCCACCAGGCCCATGGCCGCGAGACGCCGCTGCAGTCCCTGGCCGCACGCAAGGCGCTCCAATCGAACAGGGCGGCCCGGCGCCACCAGGGCCAGGGGTACGGTGGGCGGTGTCGAAGATGCGTCCTTCATAGCTCAACCGGCTTCCCAACCGGCCCCGCGAGGCATTCCACTTCGATGCCGTCAAGGTCCTCTCTGCGCAACGAGAGGTGATAGCCTCGAACCTTGATGTCCACCGGGTCGCCCAACGGCGCCACACGCTCGATCTCCATGACGGCGCCCGGAGTAATGCCCATGGCGCGAATCCGTTGCGACACGGGACCACGGCCCTTCACCTTGGTAACCCTCGCTCTCTGTCCAGGATTCAGCGTTGTCAACGCCACCGCCATCGAGTTTGTCTCCCCTTGGTTTTTTCGTTTTCGGACATCGACCAGGCACGCCTCGACACAGTGCTCGCAATCGTCCAGACTGGCACCCTCCGTGCAGTAATGCGCGAATCCCTTGATCCATTTGGCGCCACCGCGGGGACAGGTTTCCACGTACTCTACGAACCGGATGAAGCGGTCAAGAACCGGCCTCGGAACGACGTGCTCCATCTCGCACGCCGTGCGATCGGCCAGGGCCTCGTCGACCGCGAGTACCTTTACGAAGAACTCGCTCAGGATCTCGTGCCGGCGGACGATGTCGGCGCCCACGGCCCGGCCCTTATCCGTCAAGGTGACGATGTCGTACGGGGCGTAGTTAATCAACAATCGGTCGCTGAGCTCGTGAAGGGCATTGGTTACCGAGGAGCGATGCACCTTGAGCTTGTCCGCGATATCCTTGGCCCGGGCGGCTTGTTTTTCGGAGACAATGGTGTAGATGGCCTCCAGGTAGTCTTCGAGACTGGCGCTCAGCGCAATATCGGCCATGAGCTCTATCCTTAGTTTGACTGATCCGCGAAAGTTTGACTTGTCAAATATTACCACGGAAAAACCTCCCATGTCAAGCGCTGTGAAGCCATCGACGGAGGGCTCTCCGGAATCGCTCGGTCAGGCCGGATACCTGGCAGGAATCGGCGTTCCTAGGCGCGTTTCTCGACGCCCTTGGGAACCACGCAGATGAAGCCGAGCGTCTCGTTGGTGCGATTCATGAACTGATGGGGCTCGTCGGGGGCGATGAAGAGGGCGTCGCCGGGCCCGACGGTGTGTTCACCGTCGGCGCCGGCCACGGTGCCCGAACCTTTGACGATGAAGACCTCGTGTTCCCACGGATGATGTCCGGCCTTGGTTTCCGCACCGGGGGCCAGCTCGAAATAGCGCATCTCGAAGTTCGGCACGCCGTGCTCTTCAGCCAATAACCACCAAACGGGGGCGCCGCTGGCCGCGATCTTCTGTTCCGTCTTCTGCCTGTTCGTCACGTACATGATGATCCTCCGTCCCAAGGTATTGGGGTCTGCACTACCGGCCGGCACATTCGGCGTTGGCGGCGCTGATACTCGGTAGCTGAGAATACCACAGGTGCCGGCCAATCGACTTCGGATCCGCACGTGAAGATCAAAGCAGGCAAGATGCCTACACCACAACCGACTCCTCGCATGATTCCTGCACCACAATCGTTCTGTGCTGGAAGATCATGTGGTGCGGGCGTCCAGCCTGCCTCGATGGGGCGCCCAATGTGGTTGCGCCCCTGGGGGCCGGCTTGTATAATCCTGATCGAGGTGACGTGCAGTGGTCACGGCGAGGCTTATCATGCTCGCCTGGAGTGGAAGGAGCAAGGAAATCCAATGGCTGTCGTACTCGTTACCGGCTCAGCCGGACTGATCGGCGCGGAAACCGTGCGCCGCTTCGCCCGCGAAGCCTACACCGTCGTCGGCATCGACAACGACATGCGGGCCTACTTCTTCGGCCAGGAGGGCTCGACGAAGTGGGCTGCGGACCGGCTCCGAGCCGAGATTAGCAACTACGTTCATCACAGCGTAGACATTCGCGACTACGCGGCCCTCGAAAAGGTCTTCAAGGAGTGTGCCGGAGACATCGCGCTCATCGTGCATACCGCGGCCCAGCCGAGTCACGACTGGGCCGCCCGCGAGCCGCTCACGGATTTCGGCGTCAACGCCGTGGGCACGCTCAACATGCTCGAACTCACGCGCCAGTACTGCGCCGAGGCGCCCTTCATTTTCACCTCGACCAACAAGGTGTACGGCGACACGCCGAACCGATTGCCGCTGGTCGAGCGGGAGAGCCGCTGGGAAGTGGATCCCTCCCATCCCTTCGCCGAGCACGGCATCGACGAAACCATGTCCATCGATCACTGCAAACACTCGGTGTTCGGCGCGTCGAAGGTGGCGGCCGACGTCATGGTGCAGGAATACGGCCAGTACTTCGACATGAAAACGGCGTGCTTCCGAGGCGGCTGCCTGACAGGCCCCGGCCATTCCGGTGCGGAATTGCACGGATTCCTCTCGTACTTGATGAAGTGCGCCATGACCGGCCGCGAGTACCGCATTTTCGGCTACAAGGGCAAGCAGGTGCGCGACAACATCCACTCGAGCGATCTCGTCGCGTGCTTCCACGCGTTCTTGAAGCATCCGCGCTGCGGCGAGGCTTACAACATGGGCGGAAGCCGGCATAGCAACTGCTCGATGATGGAAGCGATCGCCCTGTGCGAAGAGATCGCCGGCAAGAAGATGAATACGGCGTACGTCGAGGACAATCGGATCGGCGATCACATCTGGTGGATCAGCGACGTGCGCAAATTCCAATCCCACTATCCGGGCTGGGCCTACACCTACGATATCCGACGGATCCTCGAGGAGATCTATGAGGGTTTCCAGGGCCGAATCTGACCTCAAGCCGGTCGAGAAGAACACGCTCGTCTACTCGGTGGTTGTTCCTGCCCACAACGAGGAGCAGAACGTCGCGCCCACCACCGAAACCCTTGCGCAAGTCCTCCGTGATGAGGGCATTCCCTTCGAGATCGTCGTTGTGAATGACCACAGCTCGGATCGCACCCCGGAGGTCGTGGCCGAGGTCCAAGGGCAGTCCCCGGAGGTCCGCCTCGTCCACAACACGATGCCCGGCGGTTTCGGGCGGGCCGTGCGGTGCGGCCTGAAGCATTTCAAGGGCGATGTCGTGGCCATCGTGATGGCCGATCTCTCTGATTCGCCGGCGGACGTCGTGGCGTGCTACCGAAAGATCGAGGAAGGCTACGACTGCGTCTTCGGGTCGCGGTTCATTCGAGGCAGCAGAGTCGTCCAGTACCCCGTCGTGAAGCTCGTGGTGAACCGGATTGTGAACCACGCGATGCGGTTCATATTCATGACGCGCCACAACGACCTGACCAACGCCTTCAAAGTCTACCGGCGCGACGTCATCGAGAGCATTTCGCCCCTGTACGCGGCCCATTTCAACATCACCATCGAGATGTCGCTGTCTTCGCTGATCCGGCAGTACCGCATTGCCCAGATACCCATCGCGTGGTCCGGCCGCACCTGGGGATCCTCGAACCTCCGCTTGCAGGAAATGGGCCGCCGCTACCTCTGCACCCTCCTCAAAGTCTGGTTCGAACGCCTACTCATCCTGGACGACCTCATCGCCGAGAAACCCGAACGCGAAGGCCGCTGACCCGCGCGCCGATGCGAACTTGGACGGCCCCATGCCGGATGGTATAATTGCCTCGTTTTCGTACATGGGGCCGTCGTTGGCGCCGATAGTCCACCGCCCTTGTCTGCTTCTGACGTAGGGGGCCATCCAATGGTGGGGCGCTGTTTCGGCGGGCGGCAAACCAGGATCCGGATTCATGAGTTACTTTTTGTCCGAGTCGACGGGCGGTTTCTGCGAAATTCGATGGCACGGCCGAGGTGGCCAAGGGGCCATCACGTCCGCGAAATACCTCGCCGAGGCCGCATTCCTGAATGGGTTCCGCGGCGTCACGTCGCAGCCGAGTTTCGGTGCCGAGCGCCGAGGCGCCCCCGTCACGGCGTCGACGCGGCTCTCGACCGAGCCGTTGCGGATGTTCTCGCTGGTCGAGTCTCCGGACCTCGTGGTCGTGCTGGACGAGACTTTGCTGGAATGCGCAGCGCCCACCGGGGGGTTACAGAATGGCGGATGGATCGTCGTGAACAGTGCGCGTGATCCCGAGGCGTTGGGCCTCGAAGGCGGCTTCCGCGTGGCGACGGCCGATGCGAAAGGCGTCAGCCGCGAAGTAGGCCTTAGGGTCGCCGGCGTCGCGATGGTCAATACGGCCATGCTCGGGGCCGTGGCCCGGGCGACGGGCCTCGTGGACCTCGAGCATATCCGGTTGACGCTCGAGCGGCATTTTCCAGCCCCGGTTGCGGCGAAGAACTTCGACGCCGCGCGCATAACGTACGACCGAACCAGGGTTTAGAACGGATTCGATATGGGTACCAGGGAGTCGAAGCAGGTTTCCGCCATGGCGTCGCCAAGTATCGGCGAGGCCGGGCTCACGGGACAGTGGCGCACGCGACGTCCGGTGGTAAATCACGATGAATGCGTAGCGGCCAAGGCCGGCCGGCCCGTATGCATGCAGTGTTGGCTGTATTGCCCGGAGGCCGTGATCAAGAAGAGCGTGCCGATCGAGATTGACCTCGAGTACTGCAAAGGATGCGGCATTTGTATGGAAGTGTGCCGCTCCGGCGCCATCGAGATGGTTCCGGAAACCGACGACAAGGATACCGAGTAGTATGGCCGTGGCCGAAACGCAAGACACGCAAATCATCACGGGAAACCAGGCCATGGCCCTGGCCGCCAAGCTCTGCCGCGTTCAGGTCGTGGCCGCGTATCCCATCACTCCTCAATCGCAAGTCACCGAGACGCTATCCGAGTATGTCGAGTCCAAGCGACTCGACGCGCAGTACGTCAACGTCGAGAGCGAGCACAGCGCCATGTCCGTCTGCATTGGCGCGGCCACGGTGGGCGCGCGCGCGTTCACGGCGACGAGCGCCAACGGTCTCGCCTATATGTGCGAGCCGCTGCACTGGGCGGCCGGCGCGCGATTGCCCATCGTGATGGGTTGCGTCAACCGCGCCATGGCCGCGCCGTGGAGCGTGCTGAACGATCAGCAGGATTCGATGTCGCAGCGCGACGCCGGCTGGATTCAGATCTTTGCGCGCAACAATCAGGAGATTCTCGACTGCGCCATCCAGGCCTTCAGGATAGCGCAGGCCGTTTGCGTTCCGGTTATGGTGTGTTATGATGGCTACATCCTTTCGCACACGGTGATGCCCGTCGACGTGCCCTCGCAGGAGGCGGTGGACGCCTTCGTGCCATCATATGTGCCGCACACCATCCTCGATCCCGCCGACCCGAAGAACCTCAATCAAGTGACCCTGGCCAATCCGCGCGAAAACGAGCGTGGGGTGCTGTGCCACGGTTACATGGAACACCGCTACTTGCTCGAGGAGGCTCTCGAACAGGCACTGGGCGTCATCGAAGAAGTCGATCGCGAGTACGCCGCCGCGTTCGGGCGATCGTGCGGCGGTCTGTTGTGGACGTATCTCGCCGACAATGCCGAGATCGTGCTCATGGCCGCCGGTAGCCTGGCCAGCGAAGCCAGTGTCGCCGTGGACGAGCTTCGCAAGGCCGGCGTCCGCGCCGGCGTCGTCGCGATCCGTTCGTATCGCCCCTTCCCGAAGCAGGCCCTCGTCAACGCACTGGCAGGCGCTCAATGCGTCCTCGTCTTCGACAAGAGCCTCAGTTACGGCAACGAGGGCCCCATTTGCGCCGACCTCAAGGCAGCCCTGTACGGAACCAACACGCAGCCGGTCGTCCAAGGATTCATCGCCGGTCTCGGCGGGCGCGACGTGAAAGCGCGCGAACTGGTCGACGTCATCAACCGCAACCTGAAGGAGGGCATCGAGCCCCGGCCCACGCAGTGGGTGAACTGCCAGATATAGGGATTATGACTACCAAGGCACTTGATCTTCCGGAACGGGAGTACATGCTCCCCGGCAACCGCACCTGCGCAGGCTGCGGCCTGTCTATTGCCTACCGCCATATCCTCAAGGCGCTAGACGGCCGCGCCATCATGACCATTCCGGCAAGCTGCCTGACGGTGCTCGGCGGCATGTATCCGGTCTCATCCGTCGAGGTGCCCGTCATGAACTGCACATTTCCGAGTACGGCGGCCACGGCCTCGGGCATCGTCGCCGGACTGAAGGCCCTTGGCAAGGAGGGTATTACGGTCGTCGCCATGGCTGGCGACGGCGGCACCGTCGATATCGGCATTCAGGCCTTGAGCGGTGCCGCGGAGCGTGACACCGACCTCCTGTACATCTGCTATGACAACGAGGCCTACATGAACACCGGCGTGCAGCGGTCAAGCGCCACCCCCAAGGGCGTGCGGACGGCGACGACGCCGGTTCAGGGCAAGCAGACGTACAAGAAGGACATGCCGGCCATTATGGAGGCCCACTACCTCCGTTACATCGCCACGGCCAGCCCGGCCTTTCCGGAGGACCTCTATGACAAGGTATGCAAGGCCCGCACCGTGGTCGGCACACGGTACATCCACATCCACGCGCCCTGCCCCCCGGGATGGTTCTTCCCGACCAAGGAAACCGTGAACGTCGGCCGCCTCGCCGTCGAGACCGGCGCATTCCCGCTCTACGAAATCGACCACGGAACCTTCCGGCTAACGGGACGCAGCAAGACCCTCGCCGCCCGCGGCGAACTCAAACCGCTGCACGAATACCTCACGGTTCAGGGGCGGTTCAAGAACGTTCCCCGCGAGACCCTCGACGAGCTGCAACAGCACGTCACCGAACGTTGGCAGCACTATCTGGAACGGGACAAGGCCGGCGCATGAGGCCTCCCGTGGGGCCCTCAGCGCAGGCACCGGAAGTCACACCCCATGCGATGCGCCATCGCCCGCGGCAGATGGATCCTCCATGTCCTCGCATCGCTCGGTGGCTGCTCGCGGCCGCCGTCGTCCATGCACGCTCCCCTATCGACCGGATTCCGGACGTCGTCCAATCGTTGGTCACTGGGATGACGTTGTGGTGCTTCCTCTCCGGGTCTTCTTGGCCACGCGGATAATCCCGAGGAGCATTCCCGAACAGCATCGTCTGTGATGCCGACATCGCCACTCGCAGTACGCGGCCCCACCAGAACGCGATCAGATCTCTTCGGCGCCCTCCGGAGCGCTTTCATGCGAACCTTCGTCCCCAAAATCCAGCTCGACGGGTCCGTCGCCCCGATCACCGGGCTCAACCACGATGCCATCCGTCTCCTCGACGATATCGTCATCGTCTCCACCGAGCGCCTCCATATTGGCGGCGTCATCGATGAGTTCCTCCCCCTCCTCGAATCCCTCAATGCCGCTTCCCACCGGCCCACTCCGGGGCACCGGTTTCGCAACAGCGTGGCGACGCAACGAGGGCCGGTCACCTCCCTTTTCCGGACCGCCGCCGACACGATCGAGCGCCGCGTCGCAGTCAGGACAACGGAATCCAAGCTTCTCGGCGCCCCATTCCACATATTTCCTGCCACATCGCGGGCAGTGGTACTTAATCGGCATAGCCGGAAATCCTTTCTTACTCCTCGGACAGGGCTGATCGCTACCCTCAAAAAGCGCGCCGATTATAGCAGAAACCTCCCCCTAAAGAAAGAGGTATTTGACCTAACGTAAACTACTGATAACAAATGCTTTACATTCATCTGCCCAAACGCACCTCTCAGGTCCTTTGTCCGCGACGGAAGCAGACCGAGTCTTGAAGAACGCATCGCGCACGCGGCATAATGCAAGACGATGTGATGATTGCGTAATCGCCTACGGCCCTCCCGTGGCCGGATCCGCGGTGGTGAGGTACTGGGTTGCTTGGAGCGAACGCCTGAGGAGGACTCTCGATGGCAATGGTGGTCTCGGCCGATGAGGCCGTGGGACACATCCGCAATGGCGCGACGGTGTTAGTGAATCCGGTTCCAAGCGAGGAGGTCTTCTCCGCGTTCGGACGCGTATTCGAGGCGACCGGCGCTCCTCGAGACCTAACCGTAGTGTATGCCGCAGGGCTCGGCCCGTTCAGTGAAGAACGCCGGGGCATGAACCATTTCGCGTATCCGGGCATGCTCAAACGCGTCGTCGCCGGCCATGTCGGCCTCAACTACGTGCTAGCCAAGATGGTAGCGCAGAATGAATGCGAGGCCTACAACCTTCCCCAGGGAACGATGACGCAGTTGTATCGGGAGATCGCCGGAGGGCGCCCGGGCCTGGTAACGTCGACAGGGCTCGGCACCTTTGTGGATCCGCGCATCGAAGGCGGCAAGCTCAACGAGCGCACCAAGGCCTGCGAAGATCTCGTGGAGATCATCCAGGTGGATGGTCGCGACATGTTGTTCTACCGTTCGTTTCCGGTGGATGTGGGCATTGTTCGCGGCACCTCGGCCGATCCCAAAGGGAACATCACCGGCGAAGACGAGGCGATCACAATGGAGAACCTCGAGGTGGCCATGGCGGCGAAGAATTCGGGCGGCATGGTCATTGCCCAGGTCGAGCGGGTGCGCGACGAACCGGCCCATCCCAAAGCGGTTACCGTACCGGGTGTTCTTGTGGACTACGTCGTCGTCGCCTCGTCGAAGAAGATGCATCCACACACCCTTTTCGTGGACCACGATCCTTCGTATACCGGTGCGGAGCGGGCCGATCTGGCCAGAGAGCTCAAGGCCCTCCCCCTCAACTCGGAGAAGGTCATTGTCCGCCGGGCAGCCATGGAACTCCGCAAGGGCATGATCGCCAATCTCGGTGTCGGCATCCCGATGAGCGTAGCGGCGGTGGCCTTCGAAGAGGGTCTCCTCGACAGTATTACGCTGAACACCGAGGTCGGCGTCATGGGAGGATTGCCGCAAGGCGGCCTGAACTTCGGCCCCGCCAAGAACCCGGATGCGTTCATATCGCAGCCGCAGATGTTCGATTTCTACGAGGGCGGCGGTCTCGACGTGACCTGCGTCGGCATGGCGCAGGTGGATCGCGAGGGCAACGTCAACGTGAGCAAGCTGGGCACGCGCACCATCGGCGCGGGCGGGTTCATCAACATCACGCAGTCCGCGCGGAAGTGTTGCTTGTGCGGCGAGTTCACGGCCGGTGGGCTCGACACGGCGGTCGAGAACGGCCGCATGGTCATTCGCCGCGACGGCACCGTGGCAAAGTTCGTCGAGGCGGTACACCAGATCACGTTCAGCGGCAAAGTGGCGCGGGAGAAGGGCCAGGCCGTCCTCTACATCACCGAACGTTGTGTGTTTCGACTGGTTCCCGAGGGCCTTCTGCTCGCTGAGGTCGCGCCGGGCGTCGACATCGAGCGGGACATCCTCAACAGGATGGATTTCCGTCCCATCGTGCCGGACGATGTGGCGCCCATGCCGGCAGCAGCCTTCGGGGAGGGGCCCATGGGCCTCGCAGGCCGGTGAGTTCCAGGCGGAACCGCGCCCCCGCTGAGGGAACCGAGAAGCGGCCGCGCGCATAGATCAGGGAGGATCGGTTTGATCGTCCCTGCGTACGTTTGGTATTCTATAGACGGCTTTGCACTCCGCTGTCAGGGGGTGAAATCTTGAATACGCTGATCATTCCGTTGCCGCTCGTTTCGGGAACGGAGATGCCCATAGATGTGACGATGACGGGCAAGGACCTGACGCCCGAGGGCGTCGCAGAGGTCGGGCTGACAATGGCCCGAGTCGTCGGAACGCTGTCCGAGATGGGCTCGGAGTATCTCTTCCGAGGCCGCATATCCGGCGTGTACTCTCGGCCGTGCGATCGGTGTCTTGAGAACGCCGAAGTGGCCTTCGACATCGACGCCTCGTGGGTGTACGTTCGAGGTGGCGCGCTGGAAGAGGACGTGAACATCGAGGTCTTGGCGGACGAGACGTACGAGCCGGATGTGGACGGCTCGGGTATGGTGACGATCGAGGGCGACATGATCGACCTTCGTCCTCAGGTCTGGGAAGAGATTGTCTTGGCCCAGCCCGCGAAGGTCTTATGCCGAAGCGACTGTGCGGGCCTATGCCCCACGTGTGGCGCGAACCGGAACCAGGTTTCCTGTTCGTGCCGTGAAATGGAAACAACGAGTACGACCGGACTCGGCGGCTTGGCAAAAGCCCTGGCCGACCTGAAGTCGAAGCGTACGGAGGAGTGATGAACCGTGCCGGTTCCAAAGCGAAGAACAGGAAAGACCAAGCGTAATATGCGGCGCAGCCACCACGCGCTGAAGGCCCAGAATCTCATCGAGTGCCCGAGTTGCGGTGAACGGATTCAAGCCCACCACGTCTGTCCGAAGTGCGGTCATTACAAGGACCGCCTGATCCTCAATACCGAGAGCGAGTAGCCTCCGTCCGCACAGCCACCTCCGGGGAGCGTGTATGCGTATTGCACTCGATGCGATGGGATCGGACAGCGCCCCCGTTTCGGAAGTTCACGGAGCGGTGGTCGCGGCCAAATCGAGCGACGTGGAGATCCTGCTGGTCGGCGATGAGCGCGAACTGAAGCCTGCGTTGGGCGCCTACCGGAATCCGCGGCACGTGACCGTCGTGCATGCCTCGGAAAGGATCGGCATGGACGAGCCGCCGGTCACGGCCATTCGCCAGAAGAAGGACTCGTCGTTACTGGTCGGATTACGGCTGGTCAAGAGCGGCGAGGCGGACGCCTTCGTGAGCGCCGGCAACACCGGCGCGGTGATGGTGGGGGCGCGTACCACGTTGGGGCCGATACGTGGGGTGGCGCGATCCGCCATCTGCCAAATCCTGCCCACGCTGCACGATCCGGTGCTCGTCCTCGACCTCGGGGCGAATGTGGACTGCACGGCCCGGCACCTTTGCGATTTCGCCGAGATGGGCATGATCTATGCCAAGCGCGTTCTGGAAGTTGAGGAACCTCGGGTGGGCCTACTCAACATCGGCGAGGAAGACGTGAAGGGCAACAGCGTCGCCAAGGCGGTTCACCAAACGTTGAGCGCGGCAACGCACATCCATTTCGTCGGCAACATCGAGCCGAGCGCCATGTTCCAGGGCGCGGCCGATGTTGTGGTCTGCGACGGGTTCGTCGGCAACGTCGTACTCAAGACAAGCGAAGCCGTGGCGCGCCTGATCGGCTCGTTGCTGAAGCGGGATCTCAAGAGCTCGTTGATCAGCCGCATCGGCGCATTGATCAGCCTTGGCGCCCTCCGGCGCCTGAAGCGCGACATGGATCCCAACGAGTACACCGGCGCGCCGCTGCTCGGAGTCAACGGGGTCGTAATTATCTTGCACGGTTCGTGCAAGGCGCGTGCTGTCGTGAACGCCATTCAGGGGGCCTGCCGGGCCGTGGAAGCAGGCCTGACCGAACACATCCGCAAAGGCGTTCAAGAATTGCGTCAAGCCGAGGCGGGACTCGACGACGCGGGGGCGCCCGAGGTCGCCGTGCCGGGTTCTTCCACAACGGCTGCGACCTCGGGAGTATCATAGACCGTGACGCCCGCGCGGAGTCTCTGTTAGGCTGCGACAAAGGTTCGGCCGTCATCTCGTTCGATGGCGATGGGACGGACACGAACAGGAAGTCGGAGGTCGAGTCAGACTGGCATGTCAGCCCAGGATCGAGAGACTCGTCTAGCGCATTGCGTGCTGGCCATCGCGATAACGCTGGCCGCCGCCCTGCGCGGGGCCGGCCTGCCCGCCGAATCGCCTTGGCACGACGAGGTCCTCAGTCTCCGTGCGCTGGATCAGCCCGATCTCGCGTCCTTCTGGGAGCAGTTGCGCGCCGAGGATGCCGTGGCAACGCTGGCGCCGTTATACTTCACGCTCGAGCACCTCTGGAGTCGTGTGGCAGGAACGGACGCGACAAATGTGCGCTGTCTCTCCATCCTCTTTTCGTTGCTCTCACTGCCGGTCATCTACCTCATTGGACGAAGGCTGTTCGGCCCGGTGGCCGGCTGCGTGGCAGCGTTGTGCCTGGGCTTGTCGTTACCGGGCATTTTCTATGGCCAAGAGATACGGATGTACTCGCTCGTGAGTTTCCTGGCATTGCTGTCCGTGGCAACGCTCCTGCTCGCGCTCGAGCGGGGCCATGTCTGGTGGATCGTCCACGGCGTCGTGAATGCGCTGCTCGTCTGGTCTCACCTGTTCGCTGGACTGGTCGTGGCGGCCGAGGGCCTCTTCCTCCTGCTGTGTTGTTGGCGCAAGCCAACGGCCTGGCTCGCCTGGACGGTATTGCACGTCGCCCTCGCGGCCGGCACCGCCGCCTACGTGCGCGTTCTGGTCAGTCAAGGCATGGCGCAGGGTGCCTCATGGATGCCGCTTCCGACCTGGCGTGAGGCGGCGAACACTTTCGTGGTGTTGGCCGGAGGCCGATTCTCGAATGAGGACCCTCGCCCGTATCTCGTTACGGGCGTCTCGCTTGACCTGGTCTTGGCCGGCGTACTCCTATTCCTGGCGGTGCTCCTGTGCCTGCGCCAGTTTCTGATCGTTCGGCCTCGCGCCGGCAACGGACTGGCCGAACGCAGTGTAGCCGCGACTGTGCTACTGCTCTTGTGGCTTGGGCTTCCGACAGCGGTCTTGTTGGCGGTATCGTACCTGTACGCGCCTTGCTTCATGTACCGCTACGTGCTATACAGCGCACCGCCACTCTACCTGATGGCTGGCGGCGCCTTGGCCACGTCGCGCCGTGTGACTCTGCCGCTGGTGGCGGTCGGCATCCTCACCGTCGCCTATGCCTACCAGTTCATGGCCCTGCCGTTGCCGTTCCGCCCGGACTACCGGATGGCGGCTGAGTTGGTCGACAGGGCCGGCTCGCCCGACGACCCGATTCTCGTGTACAAGGCCATCAACGTGCTGCCGTTCCAGTTCGCGGCCGGCGACGCCGCATCCCGCGTGATCGCTATCGAGGGCGAGAATGAGCTGCGCGTTCAGGTGTTGGGCCGCGCTGTGTCGGGAAGCGCGCCGTGGGTCATCATGTGGCGGTGGGACAAGACCGAGGAGTTCGAACGCTTCCTGAGACGCTCCGGCCTGCGCTTCACAACGGTGGAATTGGGCGGCATGCCCCGCGTGCACGTATACCATATTCAGGAACGGATCCTGCCGGGGGGCGATCTCGTGGCGTCACGACGCGAAGAAGCGTTACACGACCTGTTCGGCAAAATCGTAGACGCGCACGTCCCGGTACGTGCCGTGTAGGTACAGGGCCTGGCGCAGGGTGCCGACATGCTCGGCGCCGATGGCCTCCAGGAACGCACAGAGCGGCTGCTCTTCGGCGCCGGCGTAAATGAGCAACCGATCGAGCGCCTGCTGATCTCCCGCCTCATGCAGCACGAAACGGAAGCTCTTCCGAACAGCGTCGGACGCGTAGTCGGAGGGATCGTGCATGTATATCCAAGCCCACGCAGATCGAGACGCGCGATCGGGGCGCACCTTGACCAGGCCGAGTGGCTCGCCGTTCCGGCGAAGCAGCATTAACTCCTGGTCGATACCCCGCGGATGGAGGGCGTCCATCTCGCGGTCATAGCGCGTCGCCATGAGGAGACCGGTCTCGTTGAACGCGAAGTAGGCCGCCTCGTTCCAGTCTTCCCACTCGGTGAGCATCGCGGCATCGGCTTCCTCAACGGGACGGATCCCGATCTGCATCCGAAACGCCGCCTTGGCCATGGTGAACAAGGAGGGGCGCTGAGCGCGTCGCAGGGCGCCGTACACGCGCGTGAAATTCACCCCGGCCGATGAGAGCAGACTGAACGCGGCCACCGCCGCCTCGAGCCACGCGCGCTGGGCCTCGCACCACGGCGCGTGAGGCGTCCGACAGGACCCGCTGCGCGCGTGGTGCACCGCCGCCGTGCCGCCGCCACAGAGGTTCCGCGCCCAGCACCGCATGCACGCCGGCGTGGTGAGCGAGCCCACGTCGTCGAACTGCCCAAGCAATTCCTCGTCGATCGCGCCGGCACGCACGCTACCGGCCTGGAACGCCGCCACGCCGACGAACCGCGGCGATGGATAGACCGTTCCGTTGCGATCCACGGCGAGCTCATACGTACCGGCGGCGTCGGAACGCGGCTGGGCCGAACCTTGGTGGATGCGCCAGAACAGCGATGCGACGGGATCAAGGCGGAAGTAGTGGTGGCCCCGCAATCGCTCCGCGTAGTACCGCGCCGATGCGCGCATGCCATCGAGCATGGCTCCGGCGCTCAGTTCAGGATGCGCAGCCAAGGCCCCGTCGAGATCCAGCTCGATCACGGAGAAACCGGCCTTCTCGACCGCCTCAACGGCACCTTCAAAACGCGGGTGGTTCGGACGCACAATCACGCGCGCCGTCACCGAATCGCCTCCGGACTCCAGCGACTTGGCCCATCCGACCAGCGAGTCGGGCCGAACCTTGACCAGCCCACGTATGGAACGCTCGACGTCGGCGTCGCCGGCCAACTCGAGCCGCACCGACACCGCGTGACCTTGCAGTGCCTCTGGCGGCCGGGCAAGCGCCACATCGGCGACGCGCACTGCTACCTTGATGCGCTTGCCGGCCAACTTCGCCGCAGCGAAGGCCTGGCCGCACCAGCCCGCGAGGCGCTGGACATCGTGCACCGAGCCGGACTCGATAATCTCGAACTCGAGATCCGTTTGGGCGCCGGAACGCCCCATCAGTAACGCGATGGCGTCGCGACCGATGTCGCATTCGTCCTCGGCCGCCGCTTCGGTGCGGTCTCTACGCCATCGGCGTTGCGCGCGCGCGGCCGCGGGCACCGGCTCGTCTCCGAGCAGGAGTGTAACGCGCTTGAGCCCTCGCTCGAGGTGGAAAATCTTCTGGAAATCCTCGCGTTTCGGCGTCGGCAAGATGGATTTCGTGGCGCGAAGCCACTCGAGTTCGCCGACGACCTCACGCAACTCTTCGACGGCGTAGGTTCCGGCAAGTACGTGATAGATGCGGTTGGCGGACGTCAGCGGATAGTGATTGAGAACGGCCCACGAGATCGCGTCGCACTCGAAGCAGAAACACGTCTCCGGATCGATCACGTAGCGTTTGCCTTCGTGTTCGAACCGGTGAAGGAGCTCAACGGACATCAGTAGGCCCCCAGCGTGCCCTTGCTCCGGCTCCAATTCTCCATGACCCGGAAACAGAGGATTCCAAATAACGTCCAGAACAGACAATTGCCGAGGAGAAACCAGAAGGCACCGGAGGGGTGCCAAAACACGGAGCAGAATCGGCCGTCGATCTTCTGCCCTTGGATGAGCACGTACTTCAGACAGATGGCGGCATCCGTGATCGGCATGATGTGGGCCACAATGCGGGCAACGACATTCCACTCCGCGATCTTGTCGGTGGCGGCAATGGCCAAAGCGAAAAGCGCCAGTCGGATCATGATGGCGATCTGGCCCGTCTGCTTGAACACCAGCACCAGGCCCCCCACCATGAAACCGAAACCGAGCACATTGGCGAAGGTCAAGGTGAGCAGGATCAGCATGGGCAAGAAGTTCTCGTCGGTGGCGTGGAGCGTATCGTGAAACGTCCTCGAAATCAGCCATAGCAGGACCGCAGACGACAGGATATTGGATATCGAGCCTACGACGGTACGCGCCATGAAGTTCGTGACAAGCCCGTGGGGGCTCATGCAGAGCTGTTCGAGCTGGCCGCTCTGGGCCATGGTTTGGAGTCCTTGACTGAACATGCCGACCACGCCAAAGGCGAACATGCCGATGATGAAGCCCAACGCCCAGTTGGTAGCCTTGCCCGCATCGGCGAAGTTCGCCGGCACATCAACCGACTCGGGCCTATTGACGAATCCGATGATAAACATGATCAACATGCCGTAGCTGATGGCCATACCCGTCACGGTGCGGAACCAATAGCGCCGCATGACGATCCACGTGCGAACCAACTCCGCCTTGACCACGAGTAGGAAGCTCATCACGGGCGGGATCCTCCTTGAGACGGCCGCTCGGGACGCGCGCTGCCGCCACCGGTCAAGTGCAGGAAAACATTCTCGAGGGTCTGCTGGCGCTCGTTGACCGAGTGCAACGCATAGCCAAGTTCGTGAAGGCGCGAGATCGTGGCGTACAGGGCCTGAGAACGGACCGCCCGGTCCGCATCGACGCGCACCAACAGCACAGGCTCTTCCTTGTCGAAAAGGACAGGGCTCACCTCGTGCACACCGATGATGCCGGCGAATGCGCCGGCATCGGGTAGGCGATCCAAGTGAAACTCGTACGAGTGATCCGAGAACAGGTCAAGTAACTCCTCGGTGGGCTTGCACGCTACGAGTTCGCCTTTGTCGAGGATGCCGATCCGATCGCAAAGCTCTTGGGCAACGTTCATGTCGTGCGTCGTCACAAGAATGCTCTTGCCCTGGCCGCGCGTCATCTCGATGATCTTATCCTTGATACTCCGACTGCTTTGGACATCGAGCCCGGTGGTGGGCTCATCCAGCAGGATCACGGGCGGATCGGCAATCAGCGCAATGCATATCGCCAGCTTCTGTTTCTCGCCGCGCGACAGGCGGCGGACCTGGATGTTCATCTTCTCCTTCAGTCCGATAAAACAAAGCAACTCGCGGGCGCGATCCCTCAAGACTCGGCCCTTTACGTTCTTGAGGTTGCCGTAGTACATGAGATTCTCGAGGGGCGTCAGCGGCCAGATACTGGTGCGCGTGCCCTCGAGTACTACGCCCACGCGACGCAGCGTCTGAAGGCGCTTGCGCTCGACGTCCAATCCGTCGACGTACACGACGCCACGATCCGGCCGGACCAAGCCCGAAACCATCTTGACCGTCGTCGTCTTGCCTGCGCCGTTCGGCCCCAGCAGGCCGAAGATCTCGCCTCGGCGTACCGCGAACGCGATCCGCTTGGCGGCATGCACCCGGCGTTTGCGGTAGAAATACCGCTCGTTCGACTCTTCGTCACGCTGCAGAAAATGGCGCGTCACGAAGCTCTTGTCGACTCGATCCAGCACAACGAGGTCCGACTTGTCCATAGTCACTCCACCGCGCCAAGCGGCCGTCCCGTCCACGCGGGGGTGGGCGGCGCAGAAACGTCGGTACGCGCGTCCTCAATGGCCTTTTCAAGATAGGCGATCTCGATGTTGCGGACGGCGTGAATAGCCAGCACGAGGGCAAAACTCTCGGTGAAATAGTACAGCATGCCAATGAGAAATGCAAACCCTACAAACTCGGCCGATTGGCCCAGCGGATTCCGGAAGAAATGACGATGGACCACGCAAAATGCCGCCGCCACCAGCAAAATACCGAAGACCGCGCTTCTCGTCATATCGATGAGTATCGGTTGTGCTACGGCCCGGTAGATCAGTTCCTCGCCGAGACTCACGCCGGCAAACCGGAGCAGGACGTTCGGATTCTCGACGGCGAACGCCCAAAGGGAGCCGAGATCCATCATCTGGTCCACCGCCGTGCCAATGGATCCGTGAGTACTGAGCAGCGACAGGCCGAAAACCAGATGGCCCGCCGCCAGTCCCAATCCGATATGGATGGGCGACACCAACTCGCGCGAGAAGACGCCTTCCCGGAAGGCAAGGTACAACGCCACCAGCGTCAACGGCACATGAAGCCACAGCGCTCCTCGCTTCCGGGCGATGGCGCCCTCGGCTTCAGGCCGCCGATTCACGTGGATCGCGTGCACGACGTAGACAGAGAAGAGTATGAGGAATGAGGCCGTCACTCGGGCGCCTCCGTCGCCGTAGGCGGCGGACCGGCGGTCTCGTGACGTCGCGGCGGGCCGAGATCCGATCGCGCGATAAGGGGGCGATGTGCCTCGCAGAAGGCGTCGTATTCCGGGCGTAGCAGGCCATAGCCGTAGGCATCGTACCGCTGGCCGTCGCGCGGCACATGGTCGCGCAGGGTCAGTTCGCGCACAGCGCCCAGCTTCTCGAAGAGACGCCACGACGCACTGTTGAATGCATAGATGATGGCGCCGACGCGGTGGAGATTGAGTTCGTCGAAGCAATAAGCGACGGCCCGAAAAGCCGCCATGGCCGCCACGAGGCGATTGCGGAGGGCTTTCTTGCCGATGTAGAGGTCGATGTCGCACGACCGGTTGCGCCAACTGAGTTTTTGAATCGATAGAAAGCCGAGTGGGCCCTCGCGCTTCGAGTCGATGATGAGATAGATCCCGCCGGGCATGGTCTGGCCCGAAGTCCGGCCGATCATGCCGACGACCTGCTCGCGGATCTGCTTGGGCGATCGCGTGGCATCGCCGTACAGAAACCACGTGAAATCCGGATCCGCCATCCATTCCACGACGGTATCCAGGTCGTCACGCTCGGCGCGGCGTATCACGATATCAGTCTTCAGTGGCATCGCGGCTTCCTAGACGGGCGCAGCTCCCTGCGCGTCGCGGTGACGGGAAAACAGCTCGAATGATTCGAGATAGTACCAGCGTCCGCCGGTGTAGTGCACATCGCGCTGAATGCCGGCGCTCTCGAAGCCATGGCGGATCAAGAGATCACGGTAACCCCGTTCGCACTCGAGACACTGAGCAATCAGTTTGTTGAGTTGCATGTGGTCGAAGGCCCGCCTCCGCAGGTACGCGTAGACTTCGTCGGCCAGAGGCGTAGCGTAATCGGCCTCGTCGATGAGTAGCAAGACGAGTTCGGCGTAAGCCACTTCCGGATGGGCGCCGCGCAACGAGCAGAATCCGCGCACATCGCCGGCCATATCCTCAACGGCGTAGAACGCGCCCTGCTGGAGGTCCTTCTTCGCCAAGAGCTCGCGGATCTCATCTACGGTGGGCACCAGGAACTCGCGCTTGCGATCAAGCAGGGCGGAACGCGGCCGGCCGGACGCATACAGGCGTTTCAATGCGAGGGCATCGTCCTGATCGGCCGTACGTGTGACGCTGTGTTCGCCCCTGATCATGATTCCGCATCGGTCACCCGGGATGACCTCTCGTGGAAAGCCCCGGGGAAGCCACATACAACGCTGCCGGGGCCGTTGATACTACGCCCCCGGCAGCCGCGTGGGTTCGATTGGTTCGCTGTTGCACTTATGACAAGAAACACGCCGGGAACCCTTCTCCGAAGGCCCGGCGCATCCCGTTCATCGAGTCTATTGAATGGCCACTTCGTTCTTTTTTTGGTAGACGTAGTCGGACCACGCCCGCCAAAGGGCATTCTGGAAATCGGTCTTTGCATCGGCGAAATCGGGCTCGTAACCCGCCGCCTCCTTCATCCGGTCCCAACGGACCTCCGTGACCCGGCCGATATGTTTCATGGCAACTCTCCGATTCTGCCAACTGAACGATCGCGTAATGACCTGAACCGACACGCACCGATCCGCTCATGGCGAACCGGTTTGTTATACTACGTCTGCCCTGCGTCGTTCAACCGAATCAGGGCTCTTCCCACAACTCCTTGGCCGTCAGATACGTTACCAAGGCGTTGACCACCTTGATCACGATGCCGCCGATGCTGTCCAGCAACTCGTTGGCCGTGATCACTCCGTCCTCGGCCGGATCGTCAAGATTATCGGCCGCCATCACCGGGATGGCGGACAACGCAGTAAAGTGTCTCATCGCACGCCTCCGTCCTCATGCAAGACAGCCCGGACGGCCGCCCCACGCCATTTGCCCCGCCGGCGTCGCGGACTAGCCCTTGTTCTCGTCCTTCACCACCAACAATGGCGTGAACGCCGTGAGCACGGCAACGATAAAACTGATCATTGCCGAGATCGGAATATCCTGAGCGCAATTCGGCTTTCTCGTTAGAACCCTCACGTGCTTCATCGGGAAATCTCCTCGTTCCCTCCAAGCATTCAGCAACACGTGCCTGCCGCGCCACGAGACCAACCGGCCCGACAGGCGCGCCACGTCACCGAATGGCTGGGGACATTACTCTTCCACCGCTTCCTTCGCCGAAAACAAGGTCGCTACGGCCTCGAGCAGCGAAATGATGAACGTCATCAAGTCCTCGATAGGAATATCCGAGGCCTTCGTCGGCGCTTTCGACACAAGTCTAATGTGTTTCATACCTTACGCTTCTCCTCATCCCTCGTGATCAGGCTGTCTCCTGCCGCGCATTGCGGCCGCCCATGCTAGGAACACTCGGCGAGTATAACATTGGCCTCCCGGCATGTCAATCCGATAGTGCGCCAACCCGCGCTCAACATGTTGAAGAATACGCACTTGAGGACACAACATGTTGGGCCCTGCGGCTTGCGTCCGATCCGAAAGCGGCAACGTTCAGTCCATGGCCGCTCCGCTGGTGCTATACAATACCTCAACGCCCTCGATCCGTTCCATGGAACGCCTATTCTGTGGCGCTTCCAGGCGTAGTTGAGGTTGGACCGAGGCTGTCGTATCCGAACGAGACGGCACTGGGGAGGTCGGAACGTCCCATGAGGGCGATATCGATCCAGCGGGCGGCCTCGCGGCCTTCGTGGATGGCCCAAACGACCAAGGATTGGCCCCGCCGGGTATCGCCGGCGGCGTAGACTTTTGGCCGAGAGGTGGCAAAGCTCTGGTCGGTCTTGATATTCCCGCGCGTATCCCGATCAAGACCCATGTCCTGAATCACGGTATCTTGCTCGGGGTGGAGGAATCCGAGGGCGAGTAGCACAAGATCGCAGTCGAGCAAGAACTCGCTGTTGGGGATCTCCTTCATGGTACGGCGTCCAAATGGGTCCGGCAGGCTCCACTCGAGTCGCGCGGCGTGCAGATGCTTGACGTGTCCGTCATCTCCGGAGAACGCCTTCGTAAGGATACTCCACTCCCGATCGCCACCTTCTTCATGACTGGTCGACGTGCGCAGAATCGACGGCCAATAGGGCCACGGCATAGTCTCGTCGCGGTCAAGAGGCGGTTTAGGCAGCAGTTCGATCGAGTGGACCGAGGCTGCGCCTTGGCGGATGCTGGTGCCCACGCAATCCGATCCCGTGTCGCCGCCGCCGATCACAATCACGTGTTTGTCCTTGGCGGTGAGCTCGGGCCCCTCAGCCTTCTTGCCCAGCACGCGACGAGTCTGTTGTTTCAGGAACTCGACGGCGAGGTGGATGCCATCGAGGTCGGCGCCGGGGATATCGAGCGTCCGAGCCTTGGTCGATCCCATGGTGAGCAGCACCGCGTCGAATTCCTCCAGACGGCTCGTGGGGATGTCCCTGCCAACCCAGATATTGCAGTTGAACTGGACGCCCTCATCGCGCAGTTGGTTGATGCGGCGGCGCACGATCTCCTTGCTGAGCTTGAAGGCCGGAATACCGTAGGTTAGAAGACCGCCCGGCTCGTCGTCGCGCTCGAACACCGTAACGGTGTGACCGGCACGATTGAGCTGCTGCGCGGCGGCCAGGCCCGCAGGCCCCGAACCGACCACGGCAACCGTCTTGCCGGTGCGTCGCTTGGGAATCTGCGGCTTGATGTAGCCTTCGTCCCAACCCCGGTCGACAATCGCGCGCTCGATGTACTCGATGGTGACCGGGGCATCGGTCAGGCCGAGCACACACGATGCTTCGCAGAGCGCCGGGCACACGCGGCCGGTGAACTCGGGGAAGTTGTTGGTCGCGTGGAGCGCGTCGCATGCCTCGCGCCACTTGTCATCCTTGAGCAAGTCGTTGAAGTCGGGAACGACGTTGCCCAGAGGACAGCCGAAATGGCAGAACGGCACGCCGCAGTTCATGCACCGGAAGGCCTGTTCGCGCGTTTTCTCGGGTGGGAACTTGCCGGAGAACTCGTGATAGGTTCGGATGCGATCGCCCACGGGCAAGTTCGCGGGGACCTCGCGCTTGAACGACATGAACCCTTTTTCTTTGCTCGGTAGCATGGCAGGCTATCTCCCGGTGTGACCTTTGGCACGTTGTTCGCTCAGGACTCGCGCGTAGTCGCGCGGCATGACGCGAACGAACATGTCCACGGTCTGCCGCCATTTCTCGAGTACGTGCTTGGCCACGGGACTCTCGGTGTACTGATAATGGCGCTCGATCATGCTCTTGAGCGTGGGAATGGACTCACGGTGCAGCGGCTTGAGGTCGACCATGCCGAGGTTGCATCGAGCGGGGAACGTTCCGTTGGGATCGTACACGTAAGCGATTCCGCCGCTCATGCCAGCGGCGAAATTGCGGCCCGTCCTCCCGAGCACGGCCACCCGGCCGCCCGTCATGTATTCACAACCATGGTCGCCCACGCCCTCGACGACTGCCCAGGCGCCGCTGTTCCGCACGCAGAACCGCTCACCGGCCACCCCGCGGATGTAGCACTCGCCCGAGGTCGCGCCGTACAGCACGACGTTGCCCACGAGGATGTTCTCTTCGGCGGCCGGCTCGAAACCCCGCGGCGGCCGGACAATGATCTTTGCACCCGATAGCCCCTTGCCGAGGTAGTCGTTGGCCTCGCCCTCGACATAGAGCGTCACGCCTCGGATGGCGAATGCGCCGAAGCTCTGGCCCGCGGCGCCCTGGCAATCGATCCAAACCGTGTCTTCAGACAGATGACCGCTGTACATGCCGAGCTTGTGCCGTCGCGTCAATTCGCTCGAAAGCATCGTGGCCACCGTGCGATGGGTATTGCGGATGATCTGGGGGAATCGGACCGGCGCCCGATTCTCGATGGCCGGCTTGGCCTTCACCATGATCTCGTGGTCGAGCGCGCGATCGATACCGTGATCCTGACACTTGCTCTTGTAGAGCGTTTCGCCTTCCCACGGCGTGGGCACGTACAACACCTTCGCGAGATCGAGCGTTTTCGCTTTCCAGTGATCGGGCAGAGGATCGAATTCGAGCATGTCCGAACGTCCGGTCATCTCCTGGACGGTGCGGAAACCGAGTTCGGCCATGATCTCACGCAACTCCTGCGCGACAAACCGGAAGTAGTTGACCACGTATTCGGGCTTGCCCCGGAAGTTCTTGCGCAGTTCCGGATCCTGTGTGGCCACGCCGACCGGGCACGTGTTCTGGTGGCACTTGCGCATCATAATGCACCCACAACACACCAGCGGCATGGTCGCAAAGCCGAACTCGTCGGCCCCAAGCAGAGCGCCGATGGCCACGTCGCGGCCGGTCTTGAGTTGCCCGTCGACCTGCACCGTGATACGGCTGCGCAGGTTGTTCTCGACAAGGACCTGGTGGGCCTCGGCGAGCCCGAGTTCCCAGGGGACGCCGGCATGTTTGATCGAGGTGAGCGGCGAGGCGCCCGTACCGCCATCATGACCACTGATAAGGACCAGGTCGGCTTTGCCCTTCGCCACGCCGGCGGCAATGGTGCCTACGCCCACGGCCGATACCAGTTTGACGGACACGTTGGCGTAGACATTGGCATTCTTGAGATCGTGGATCAACTGCGCCAGGTCCTCGATCGAGTAGATGTCGTGATGGGGCGGCGGCGAAATCAGCTCGACGCCCGGCGTGGAATACCGGACCTTGGCGATCGGTTCGAGTACCTTGTGGCCGGGCAGTTGGCCGCCCTCGCCCGGCTTGGCGCCTTGGGCCATCTTGATCTGCAATTCATCGGCGTTGACGAGGTACTCGTTGGTTACCCCGAACCGACCCGAGGCCACTTGCTTGATGGCGCTGCGTCGAAGGTCGCCGTTGGCGTCAGGCTCGAACCGGGCGGGATCCTCGCCGCCTTCACCGGTGTTGCTCCGGCCACCAAGCCGGTTCATGGCGATGGCGAGCGTCTCGTGGGCCTCCTTGCTGATGGAGCCGAAGGACATGGCGCCGGTGCAGAAACGCTTCACGATGCTATCGACCGACTCGACCTCATCGATGGGAATCGGCGTGCCTTTCTTGAACTGGAGCAGGCCGCGGAGCGTAGCGAGCGTACGGTTACGATCGTTTACCGTTGCCGCGAATTCCTGGTACCGCCCCCAATCATTGGTCCGGACGGCGCGCTGGATCGTGGCGATGGTCTCCGGGCCAAACTGATGGAACTCGCCCTGTTTACGCCACCGGTATTGGCCGCCCGGATCGAGACTGGGCTTGCGCGCCGGCTGAGGCGGATAGGCCACGGCGTAACGCATGAGCGTCTCGCGGGCGACTTCGTCGAGACCGATGCCTTCGACGCGACTGACCGTGCCGGTGAAGAAGCGATCCACAAACGCACTACTCAGTCCGACGGCCTCGAAGATCTGAGCGTTTCGATAGCTGTGTTGTGTCGAAATGCCGATCTTGGACATGACCTTGAGCAGACCCTTCTCGACGGCGTGAATGTAGTTGCTCACGGCCTCTTCGATGCTGCCGAGATGTAGCACGTCCTTGGTAAGCAAGTCGTAGACGGTTTCGAAGGCCAGATAGGGGTTCACCGCGCCCGCGCCGAAGCCGGTCAGCAACGCGAAGTGCATCACCTCGCGCGGTTCGCCACTCTCGACGACGATGCCGCACTCGGTGCGCGTTTGTTCGCGCACGAGGTGCTGGTGCACGGCGCCGGTGGCCAGCAGACTTGGGATCGGCACGCGATCGCGATCGACGCCGCGATCCGACAGGATGAGAATGGTCGCGCCGTCCGCGATGGCCGCCGAGGCCTCGGTGCAAATGCGATCCACCGCCGCGCCGAGTCCGTCGGGACCTTCGGCCGCAGGAAACAGCGTCGAGATGACGTGGGCCTTGAGGCCGGGCTCGTCCAACGCCCGGATGAACTTGAGCTCGGCGTTGCGCAAGATGGGTGTGCGCATGAACAACTGACGGCACTGGTCGGGCGTTTCATCGAGGATGTTGCCTTCGCGTCCGATGGTCGTCTCAAGCGACATGACGATCTCTTCGCGGATGGGATCGATGGGCGGATTGGTCACTTGGGCGAAGAGCTGCTTGAAGTAGTTGAACAAGAGCTGAGGCCGCCGGGACAGCACCGCCAACGGCGCATCATTGCCCATCGAGCCGACGGGTTCCTTGCCGTTCTGCGCCATGGGCGCCATGACGATCTCGAGATCCTCGGCCGTGTAGCCGAACACCTGCTGGCGCGTGAGCAACGGGGCCCTTTCCGGAATGCGCTCGGTTTCGTGCAAGCCTTCCGGAAGGGGCTTGCGGTTCATGTCCAGCCAACGCCGATAGGGCCGCATGAGGGCGAATCCCTGTTTGATCTCGGCGTCGTCAACAATACGGCCTTGTTGAGTATCAATAAGGAACATGCGGCCCGGCTCAAGTCGCCCCTTCTTGATGATATCGGCCTGGGGAATGTCCAACACGCCCACCTCGGACGCCATCACGACGAAGTCGTCCTTCGTTACCCAGTAACGCGAGGGGCGCAAGCCGTTGCGATCCAACACGGCGCCGATGCGAAGACCATCGGTGAAGACCATCGAGGCGGGGCCATCCCAAGGCTCCATGAGACACGCATGGTACTCATAGAAGGCCTTCTTGTCGTCGGCCATGCTCTCATGGCCGCCCCAGGGCTCGGGGATCATCATGGCCATGGCGTGGGAAATGGAGCGGCCGCCCAGCGCGAGCATCTCGAGCGCGTTGTCGAAGATGGCGGAATCGCTGGCGCCAGCCGTCAGCACCGGCATCAGCTTCTTGATGTTCTCGCCGAACAGCGGACTCCGGAAGTGCTGCTCGCGTGAAGCCATCATGTTGATGTTCCCGCGCAGTGTGTTGATCTCGCCGTTGTGGGCCAGGTAGCGAAACGGCTGGGCCAACGGCCAGGTCGGCAGCGTGTTCGTGCTGTAACGCTGATGCACCAAGGCCAGGGCGCTCTCGAACCGCACATCCGAGAGATCCGGATAGTACCGGGCCATCTGGTGGGCCAGCATCAAACCCTTATAGCAGATCGTTCTTGGCGACAGACTCGACACGTAGAACTGGCCGCGGCCGTTCAGGTCGAGCGCACGCACCCCATTCTCGACCACCTTCCGAATCACGAGCAGCTTGCGCGCGAATCCGTCGGGGTCGAGGCCCTGCTCACGCCGGACGAATACCTGTTCGATAACCGGCTCGTTGTCACGGGCCAGCCATCCGATGGCCGAGGAGTCGCGGGGCACCTCACGCCAGCCGAGCAAGGTCTGTCCTTCATCCGCCACGACCTTCCCGAAGAGGCCTTTGCACGTGGCGCGGGCCTCGGTGTCTTGTGGCAGGAACACCATGCCCACGGCATAAGCGCCGGGTGCCGCGAGATCGAATCCGAGCGACTCGGCCTCATCGGCGAAGAAGGCATGAGGGATCTGGACGAGCATGCCGGCGCCGTCGCCCGTGTCGGGATCGCATCCGGAAGCGCCGCGATGCACGAGGTTTTCGAGCACCTGGATGCCTTGGGCAATGATCTGATGGGACTGGGTACCGTCGATGTTGACCACAAAACCTACGCCGCAAGCGTCATGCTCGTAACGCGGGTCATAGCAGCCCTTTGGGGAGATGGATCTCATGGAAGATCAGACTATTCCTTGTTCCTTGCGCAGGCGCCCAATAGAAACCGAACACACGGGCACACCAAGGAGCGCACAACCCCCTGTGCGCCCCAATCGGGCCTTTATGTTACACAACAAGAGCCGAGGGGGTCAAATTCCGGAGGCGTTGTGCCGGCGAGAGCGCCGTATCCCCGCTCGGCTCGCCACCCGAAACGTCAGGACTGACTCAAGCCTTGATCGGGCGCGAAACGGCGATTAGACTGATGCATCGAGTCGTTGGGATGGCGGTCCGTGCACCGTTGAGAAAGGATCTCCGAGCCATGCAGAAACACACTGAGAATAGTCGCAGCGCCGCGCGCGCAGTATCGCGCCGTTCCTTCTTGCGGTCGTCGGCGGTAGCGGCCGGCGTGGCCACGGTGGGCGCACCGGCCATCGCGCGCGGACAGAACCTCAACGAAAAGCTCCATATCGCGATCATCGGCGCGGGCGGACGCGGCGGGGGCAATATGGACGCCGTCTCGTCGGAGAATATCGTGGCCCTATGCGATGTGAACCAGGCCAATCTCGATGCGGCGGCCGCGAAGCATCCGCAGGCCCGGAAGGTGGTGGATTTCCGAGACCTCTATGACTACGCCGACGAGTTCGACGCGGTGGTCGTGAGCACGTGCGAGCATACCCACGCCTTCGCCACGCTTCCGGCGCTTCAACTCGGTAAGCACGTATACTGCGAGAAGCCGCTCACGCACAGCGCGTGGGAGGCGCGGATCATCCGCGAGGCGGCCGCCAAGGCGAAGGTGGCCACACAGATGGGCACGCAGATCCACGCCGGCGACAACTACCGGCGCGTGGTCGAACTCATCCAGACCGGCGCTATCGGCCCGGTGCGCGAAGTCCACGTGTGGGTGGGCCGCGCCTGGGGCTGGCACGCCACCGACGAAGCGTGCCAACAGGCCAACGATATCGTGTGTGTCCGCGAACGCCCCGCTGAGGCCCAGCCGGTGCCGGAAGGGCTCAACTGGGACCTCTGGCTCGGCCCCGCGCCGGAACGGCCCTTCAACGAGGTCTATTTTCCGGGCCCGAAATGGTACCGCTGGTGGGATTTCGGAAACGGCACCATGTCGGATCTCGGCAGTCATTGGATCGACTTGCCGTTCTGGGCACTGAAACTCGATCATCCGCTCACCATCGAGTCGGACGGGGCGCAAGCCCACGCCGAGATCGCGCCGGCCTCGATGCACGTGGTCTACGAGTATGGCCCGCGCGGCGACCTGCCGCCCCTCACACTGACGTGGTATCAGGGCACACACAAGCCGGCCCCCGTCCAGGAGGGCGTCGTTCCGGCATGGGACAGCGGCGTGCTGTTCGTCGGCGAGAACGGCATGCTCCTGTCCGACTACAGCAAGCACGTGCTCCTTCCCGAGGACACGTTCGCCGACTTCAAGCGGCCGGAACCATTCATTCCAGCCTCGCTTGGGCACCATGCCGAGTGGATCCACGCCTGCAAGACCGGTGAACCGACGACGTGTAATTTCACCTATGCGGGATGGCTTACCGAGGCGAATCATCTCGGCAACGTGGCCTATCGCGTAGGCAAGAAACTCGAGTGGGATCCGGAGAACCTGCGTGCGACCAACACCCCCGAGGCCGATCGATTCATCCGGCGCGAGTATCGAGCGCCGTGGAAACTCGTGTAGAGAAGACAGGAACTGACGCCGGCCTTGTTCTCCACGGCGGCGCCCCCTTTCCGCGTTTCTCAAGGTATTGGCAATGCCCAGCAAAAGACCTCCGCGGCGTAGACATGAACCGTCGGGCCTGACGATCTTGCACGAGGATCGCGACGTCTTGGTCGTCGACAAGGCGGCCGGGTTGCTCACGGTCGGTACCGATTCGGAGAAGACCAAAACCGCCTACTACCGACTGACGGACTATGTCCGCAAGGGTTATCCCAAGTCGCGCAACCGCATCTTCATCGTGCATCGCCTGGATCGCGACGTCTCCGGCGTACTCGTCTTTGCCAAGACGGCGGAGGCGAAGCGACACCTCCAGGAGCAGTGGGACGAAGTCGAGAAGATCTACGTGGCGGTTGTGTATGGAACGCTGGACGCGAAGGCCGGCACGATCTCGAGTTATCTCACCGAGAACACGGCCCATGTCGTCTATTCGACGCCGGACAAGGCGAAGGGGAAGCTGTGCCACACCGCGTACCGAGTCCTCAAGGAAACGCGAGGATTGAGCCTGCTCGAGATTCGGCTGCTTACCGGCCGGAAGAATCAGATCCGCGTCCATTTCGCTGAAAAGAGACACCCGATTGTCGGCGACAGGAAATATGGCACGCCGGATCCGTTGCACAAGCGGCTGGCCTTGCACGCGCGATCGATTGCGTTCCGGCATCCGTACACGGGCGAAGTCGTTTCGTTCACGGCCGACGTGCCCGGCTATTTCCGGGGCCTGGTAGGCGCGCTAGGCAACGAGGCGTGAACCTCCAGCCACGGAGATCGGTGGACATCGTCGCGCGGGCATGATCCGTGAGGGAACGATGGTTTACTCTTGGAGCTTGGGTGAACTCGCCGCCCGTGAGGAGATGCAGACATGGCCAAGTCGAGTGATGTGTGCGTACGCGATGTGGCGCTCTATTTTCTACCGGTGGAGACGCGCGTTCCGCTGAAGTTCGGTCCGGAGACCCTCACCTACGTCACCTGCGCACGCGCCTGCCTGCGCGTCGAGGACGTTACAGGACGGACCGCCGAAGGCTGGGGTGAAACGCCGTTGAGCGTCCAGTGGGTGTGGCCCAGCGCCTTGTCGTACGAAGAGCGGCACATGGCGCTCAGGGACTTCTGCGGGCGACTGGCCGGCGCGTGGCGCAGATTCGAGGCCTCCGGCCATCCCATCGAGGTCGGCCACGCGTTCATGGAAGGGACGCTGCACGATCTCCTCGACGGGTTCAATCGCGAGCGCGGCGACGCCGAGCCAATGCCGTGGCTGGCCGCGCTGGTGTGCTGTTCGCTATTCGACATCGCGTTGCACGATGCCTACGGCGTGCTGATGCGCCGCCCGGTGTACGAGACGTACAACGCCGAGTACATGAACACCGACCTCAGCGCGTACCTCACAGCGGCTCAAGACGCCGATGTCTCCTTTGTCGGCAAGTATCCCGCCGACTTCCTCGTCTGCCCGCCGCCCTCGTTGCCGGCGTGGCATCTCGTCGGCGGCAAGGATCTCATCGAGGCGTCGGAACGCACCGGCGAAGAGCCCGACGACGGATATCCTGTCCTGCTGGATGAATGGATCGATCGCGACAACCTTACCTGCTTGAAGGTCAAGCTCCGCGGTAACGACGCGGCATGGGACTACGATCGCCTCGTGCGCGTGGGACAGATCGCCCTCGACCACGGCGCCCGGTGGCTCACGTCGGACTTCAACTGCACCGTCACGGATCCCGCGTATGTCAACGACATTCTCGACCGACTGGTGCTGGAGCAACCGCGCCTCTACGGCATGATCCTTTACGTTGAGCAGCCGTTTCCGTACGAACTCGAAACCCACCGGATCGATGTGCACAGCGTCTCGGCGCGCAAACCGCTGTTCATGGACGAGAGCGCCCACGATTGGCGCCTCATCCGACTGGGCCGCCAACTCGGCTGGACAGGTGTCGCGCTGAAGACCTGCAAGACGCAGACGGGCGCACTCTTGAGCCTCTGCTGGGCCAAGGCCCACGGAATGACACTCATGGTGCAGGACTTGACGAACCCGATGTTGGCCCAGGTGCCGCACGTCCTGTTGGCGGCGCACGCGGGTACCATCATGGGCGTCGAGACGAACGCCATGCAGTTCTATCCGGAAGCATCGCGGGCTGAGATGGCCGTGCATCCGGGCCTGTATCGGCGGCGAGGCGGACGAGTCGACCTCCGCACCATTCACGGTTCCGGCTTTGGCTACCGACTCGCGGAGATCCATCGTATCCTGCCGGAACCGGTCGTCGAGTTTCTGTAGACGGATATCCACCCCATCCAACCCCAAGGAGGAAGATTCATGGCATCCGGATCATCCAGGCGTCGCCATCGTGGTCTGGCGCTGCAGGCGCTTGTGTTCGTGCTCACCGGCCTGGCCGTAGTCGGCGGCATCGCCTTCCTCGTCGCGTTCCGTACCGCGCTCTACCATAGGCTCGTTAGCTTCCCTCGCGAGATGCGCGCGTGGGAGGCACTGCGTGCCCAGCGAATCGAGGTCGCCCTTGATGACGGTTACACGGACTACCAAGGCGTGTGCCACAGCCACTCCGAGATCTCGCACGATAGCTGCGTGCCCTTCGACGAGATTCTGCGCGTGATGAAGGAAACCGGCCGCGATTTCATCCTCATGTCCGACCACTGTGTCGACGGCAAGGCAGATTATTCGCTCCATTGGCGCGGCGTGAAGGATGGCGTTCTGTTCGCGCCCGGCTTCGAGATGTACGAGGGCTTCATGCCGTGGGGCCTGCCGACAGATACCGTCCTCGAGTGCGGCGAGGACCTCGATACGCTCGCCCAACGGATCGACGAGCTTGGCGGCCTCTTGTTCTTCGCCCATACCGAAGAGCCACGCCGCTGGGACTTGCCGCAGCTCAAGGGCATGGAGATCTACAACCTGCATACCGACTTCCTCGATGAGGAATTGCCGCCGCTGATTCCGGATCTCATACTGAATCTCGGAAAGTATCCGGACCTGACGTTCCGCCTCATCTTCGATCGGCAGACCGCCATTCTCGCGAACTGGGATCACCTCAACGAGACGCGCAGGATCGTCGGCATTGCCGCCAACGACTGCCATCAGAACAACGGATTCATTGGAACCTATACCGAACAGGGCACCGTGCGTGTCCGCGACACAAGTCCGAAGACCGTGGGCGAATACTCGCTCAACGCGCTGACACGGCCCCTCGTGCGGCTCCTGTTCGGCCCGCTCGAGCCCGGCCGCGAGTTGTTCCACGTCCAGCTCGACCCGTACGAGCGCATGACGCGTTTTGTGGCCACGCACATTCTCGCGAACGAGCTCCATGAGCAGGCCATTCTCGCCGCCCTCGAGCAAGGCCGCGTCTACATCGGCTTCGACATGATCGTCGACAGCACCGGCTTCACCTTCCTCGCTGAAAGCGGCGGGCAGCGCGCGACCATGGGCGACACGCTGCCCTTCGCCAACGGGCTGATCCTGCATGCGGCCTCGCCCGTGCCATGCCGTTTCACCATCAAGCGCCACGGCGAGTCCGTTCACCAAACCGAAGGCGTCGACATGACGTGGACACCGGTAGAAGCGGGCAAGTACCGCGTCGAAGCGGAGCTGGACATCTGCGGCGAATGGGTGCCGTGGGTGTACACCAATCCCATCGAGATCACCGCCGGACCCATGGCGAAATCGTGAGCGCGCCATCCGAACACCGAAATTCGAGAGGTCTTCGCGTTTGAAGTGGCTTTCTGCATTTCATCGTGGTTCTACCGTTTGTCGCGGACAAATCCGCGTAAAGAAAAGAAGATGAAAAAAAGACTTGAATTTTTCTCCGTTGTTTGGTAGGCATTAATCCAATGAAAGTTGAAATAGCGAGCAAGTAACCCCGAGTGCGCGTCGTGTTGGCGTGATAACGCTCAATGATCGAACGGCTTTCCACGCGAAAGCGCGCGCCACGCGGACGTCGGGTTCGCCTCCTTTGCGGCAGTTGACACGGCGGGATACGACAAGGCGTTGACCGAACTCGAGAGAAGCCAGTGTTCGATACCGCGAAGGGGCGAAGGGGAAGACGGCGAAGCAGGCGTCGTGTGCTCGACCGTCGAGAAGGCACGATGCGTTCCCTTGTAGAACACCACGGCACGGACTCGTCCAGGCATGCGCCTGGTGAGTGGGTAATCGCAGCATCCTGTGGTTACCCAGATAGTCGGAGACCGAGCACTCTAGTCTCGGGTCTCTGGTATACGGGTTGTGAAATAAGGGTTGACAGAAGGAGGGAGACGATGGCCGTCGCAAAGAAGAAAGCTGCCAAGAAGAAGCCTGTGGCAAAGAAGGTAGCGAAGAAGGCCGTGGCGAAGAAGAAGCCCGTGGCGAAGAAGAAGGCTGTGGCCAAGAAGAAGGCCGCCGTCAAGAAGGCGCCGGCAAAGAAGAAGCCTGCGGCCAAGAAGGTTGCGGCCAAGAAGAAGGTTGCGGCCAAGAAGAAGCCCGTGGCCAAGAAGAAGCCCGCGGCCAAGAAGGTAGCGAAGAAAGCCCCGGCGAAGAAGAAGGCCGTGGCGAAGAAGAAGGCCTGCGGCTGCAAGTAGTTTCCGGCCGTATCGGCTTTTGGCCTCTTGATCCGAAGGGTGTAGTGTCTGAGGACGGTAACGCGCCGGACGGGATGGTGTATTGTTCCTCGTGTGTTAGACGCCATCGGATGAAGGGGTCTTTTGCATTGCCGGAGATGAGAACGGCACAGGATCCGCAAACAGGGTTCCGCATGCGGATCCTGTCTTGTTTTGGGCTGGGTCCGGTCTTCGAGAGGATGTAGCGGAGTCGTGCGGAAAGAACTTCGGGAAACACTATCCCGGGCGGTGCGCGCCTCAAACGGACCGGGCGCGGTGGCCTGTGTGGGCGACATCGAGACCACCTATTTCCACGAGGCCATCGGCTTGCGTCAGCGCATTCCAGTCGAATCGCCGGCCGAGTCGACCACACTCTATGACTTGGCGTCGCTGACGAAGGTCATCGCAACAACCACCGTCGTCCTGCTCTTGCGCGACGAAGGCCTCATCGATCTCGACCAGCCGGTGTCCGATATCGTTCCCGTTTCCGCTTTCGATGCGTTCTCGATCCGCCAGTTGCTTACGCACACGGCCGGCCTCGTGCCTATGCTCCCACTGTACGAGTCCGTGAACAGCGTCGATGCCATGATCGAACGCTTCGCCGAGCGCGGTATCGAGGCGCCATCCGGCACGCGCCACCGGTACTCCGACGCAGGATTCATCATTCTCGGCCGCATCGTCGAGTTGATCGAGCGCGATTCACTCGATCGCGTCTGTGCCCAACGCATCTTCGATCCGCTTGATATGGGATCCACGCGCTTCAATCCACCCGCCGATTGGGCCGATCGGTGCGCCGCCACGGAGGACTGCCCGTGGCGCGGCCGGGTCGTAGTTGGTGCCGTACACGACGAAAACGCCTACGCCGTCGGCGGCGTGGCAGGTCATGCCGGCCTATTTTCCAACGCGCCCGACCTCGCGCGTTTCTGCCGGGCGCTCCTCGGCGGTCGCCTCCTGGCTGAAACCACCTTGGAAGAGATGCTCGTCTTCGGTCAGGTACCGAGCTACCCGTGGCAGGGTCTCGGTTGGAAGCTGGATGCGTGGCATGGCGGCGTCGAGGGGTTTCTGCCTTCACGCCAATCCTTCGGCCACACCGGCTGGACCGGTACCTGCCTGTGGATGGATCGCGCGTCCGGCCGCTTCGCCATTCTCCTCGGCAATACCTGCCATCCTTCGCGCCAAGAACGCGATAACCGAGCGTTTCGCCAGATCTTCTTCGGCGAGGTCGCCCGACAGTTGTACCCACGCACGACCAACACCCACACGGGGGTGGATCGCCTCGTGTGGGATCGGTTCCAGACATTGCGGCGGACGCGCGTGGCCCTTCTCACAAACCGCGCCGCCACAGACGTACAAGGCCAGCCGACGTGCGATGTCTTCGCGGGCCAATCGCAACTCGCCTTGGTTCGCCTCTACGGCCCCGAACACGGCATCGAGATCCAGGCCGAGGCCGGTGAGGCCGTGAACGCGAAGAAGAGCACCGTGCCCGTAACCAGTCTCTACGGTACGCGCAAGGAGCCCTCGCGCGCCGAACTCAAGGAGATCGACCTCTTCGTCATCGATCTGCCGGACGTGGGCGCGCGGTATTACACGTACATGGCCACGCTGCTCGCCTGCATGAAGGCCTGCGCCGAAGCGCGCAAACCCATACTCGTTCTCGATCGCCCGAACCCCTTGGGCGGTGCCGTCCTCGAGGGCCCCATCGCCGAACGGGTAGGCGCCGACGTGTGTTGCGCGCCTATCCCCATTCGCCACGGCATGACCTTGGGCGAAGCGGCCCTGTTCCTCCGCGAGACCACGCCGGCGCTCCGTTCGCTTCACCTCGAGGTGAGCACTCTCGACGGCTGGTACCGCGACCGCCTATTCAACGAGTGCAGCCTGCAATGGATTCCGCCGTCACCGAATATTCCCACGCCGGAAACCGCCCTCGTGTACGTCGGCACATGTCTGTTTGAAGGTACGAATGTGAACGAGGGCCGAGGCACCGATACACCGTTTCTTACCGTGGGCGCGCCGTGGCTCGACGCCGAGGCCGTGATTCAGGCCATCAATCCCGAGGATCGGCCGGGGTGCTCGATCGAGGCCGTCACCTACACGCCCGAGTCGTTGCCCGGCAAGGCCACCCACCCCCGCTACCTTGGCGAACAGTGCGCTGGGCTACGCGTCCACCTGCGCGACGCGCACCGCGTCCGCGCCTTCACCATGGCCGTGGCAATGCTGGCGGCCATACGCGCGCGGCATCCCAGCGAGTTCGAGTGGAGCCCCTTCTTCGACGTGCTCGCCGGCGGCGACGCGTTGCGCAAAGCCATCGAATCCGGACGCAGCGCCCGCGAGATCACCTTGTCCTGCGCGTTGGAACTCGATCGATTCGATCAGCGGCGCCCGAGGCTGTACCACGCCTCGAACGCCGTCACGGAATAGGCGCGTCGGCGCTGTAGACGACCGTATAGATGAGATCTCCGGATCCGGAACGCGCGCCCGACTCATGACTCAGCGTCGTCTGAACGTAGCCGACCTTCACATGGTTCGCGCCGATCCACGTGTTCACGGCGTCATCGAGTTGGCCCGTCTTGTCTTCATACCCCTTGAAGGTCTTCACGAAAACCATCCTGTATCTCCTGTGGATTGCAGGAAATGCACTCGGTGGACACAACGGCCGATTGTACCATGTCCAGCGCCATTTGCGTTCCTATGGCGAAAGGATTAAGCTTGCAGGTGGGTCGTACTCAAAGACCCCACCCAATGTTCATCCCAAACAATCAGAAGGAGCATACCGTGAACAAGATAGTGACTGGTGCTTTGGTAATCGCGTTCCTTGGTTTCGTGGCGTTCGCTGCGGCCGCCGAGGAGGCCGCGGCCGGCAAACCGGTGCTCGATACGGAACCCGCGCGTATCAGCTACAGCATCGGCGTCCAAGTCGGCTCGAGTTTGCGCGAATGCGGCATGACGCTGGATCCGAACCTCATCCTCCGCGGCCTGCAGGACACCATGTCGGGCGCCGAGCCCGCCATGTCGCGCGAGGAAATCAGTGAAGCCATGGGCACGTTTCAGCAACACATGATGCAGCAGCAGCGCGAGAAAGCGGAGAAGGCCCAAGAAGAAGGCGCGTCCTTCCTCGAGGAGAACGCCAAGAAGGAAGGCGTGGTTACGCTACCGAGCGGCCTCCAGTACAAAGTGATCCGCGAAGGCGAGGGTCGGATTCCCAAGGCAACCGACACCGTCAAGACCAACTACCGTGGCACGCTCATCAACGGCAAGCAGTTCGACAGCTCCTATGATCGCGGCGAGCCCGCCGAGTTCCCGGTCACCGGCGTGATCAAGGGGTGGCAAGAGGCGCTCCAACTCATGAAGGAAGGCGCCAAGTGGCAGTTGTTCGTCCCGTCAGAGCTCGGCTATGGCCAGATGGGATCGCGCGGCAGTATTCCGCCGAACGCCACGCTCATCTTCGAGATAGAGCTTCTCGAGATCGTCGAGAGCACATCCGTCGAGATCCCATCGCAGCAATGAGGCCCGAGCCTATAGCGCTTTGACCATGAGATCGGCGACGAGGCGGCTGAACCGTGCCGGATCGGGCGGTTGCGCGCTTTCGGCCATCAAGGCTTGGCCGTGGAGCAGCTCTGCATAGTCTCCGAGCTGCGGATCCTCTTTGTCTGCTGCGAACAGTGCCTGGAGCTTCTCGAGGATCGGGTGATTCGGATTGACCTCGAGAATGCGCTTCGTCCGCGGCATATCCTGGCCGAGAGCCTTCATCATTTGCTCGAGCTGCGGCGTCATGTCGTAGGCCTCGCCCACGAGGCACGCTGCCGACGTGGTCAACCGCGAGGATAATCGCACTTCCTTGACGTACTCGTCGAGCTTCGACTTCAGGCATTCGAGGAGCGACGCATACTCGATCTGTTTGTCCTGGCGCTCCTTCTCCTGCTGCTTGCGCTCGTCCTCGGAACCGAGTTCGACCGCCCCCTTGCCGATGGACTTGAGCCGTTTGTCCTTGTACGTGAGATCCGATTGAACCCACACTTCATCCACCGGATCGGTGAGCAGCAGGACTTCGTAGCCTTTCTCGCGAAACGCCTCGAGGTGCGGCGAGTTCTCAGCGGCCTTTCGCGATTCACCCGTGAGGTAGTAGATGGCTTCTTGTTCCGGCTTCATCCGGTCCACGTACTCAGCCAGCGACGTGAGCGTTTCGGCATCGTGCGTCGAAGAACACAGCACCAGGTCGAGTAGCGCATCGCGATTATCGCGATCCTGAAAGAGCCCCTCCTTGAGCACGCGGCCAAACTCGGCCCAGAACTTCCGGTAGTCCTCTTGGGCCTGATCGCGCATCTGCCCAAGCGTCGACAGCACCTTGCCCACGATGCCCTTCCGCATGCGCTGGATCTGGCGATTCTGCTGAAGCAGCTCGCGCGAGATGTTCAGCGTAAGGTCCTCGGAATCCACCACGCCGCGCACGAATCGCAGGTACTCCGGCAGCAGCTCCTTGCAGTCATCCATAATGAACACGCGCTTGACATAGAGCTGGACGCCCTTGTGGCTATCGCGATGAAACAGATCGAAGGGGGCCGACGAGGGAATGAACAGGAGCATACGGTACTCGAGGGTGCCCTCGATCTTGGCGGAGATGGTCTTGAGCGGCTCGTTCCAGTCGTGCGAGATGTGCTTATAGAACTCATTGTACTCCTCGGCCGTCACCTCGGCGGTATCGCGGAGCCAAATGGCCTTCATCGAGTTGAGTGTCTCGAGTTCGCGTACGACCTTCTCTTCGGCGCCCTCCTTCGGCTTGCCGTCCTCGTCACGCTCGATCTCGGTGCGCTCGATCATCATCTTGATCGGGTACGCCACGAAGTCCGAATACCTTTTCACAATGTTCCGGACCGTCCACTCAGCAGTGTAGTCGTGCAGGCCGTCCTCGGCGTCTTCCTCTCGCAAGTGCAATGTCACCTTGGTACCGACCGCCGGCCGCTGGATCTCCTCGATGGTGTACGTGCCCTCGCCCTGCGAACGCCACCGCGTGCCGACCATCTCGCCGGCCCGGCGGGTCTCGAGCGTGACCTCGTCGGCCACCATGAACGCCGAGTAGAAACCGACACCGAACTGACCAATGAGTTCCGGCGGCGCGAGGGTCTTGTCGCCGCTGCGATACATCTTCAAGAACTCGATCGTGCCAGACTTCGCGATGGTGCCAATCAACTCGACGACTTCGTCGCGACTCATGCCGATACCGGTGTCCTCGACCGAGAGCGTCCGGGTCGCTCTGTCGACATCGATGCGGATCTCGAGATCGACGCCAGCGTCCAGCAACTCCGGATTCTTGAGGGCCTCGAATCGCCGCCGATCCAGGGCATCCGAGCTGTTCGATATGAGCTCGCGCAAGAAGATATCCTTGTTCGAGTACACCGAATGGATCATGAGCGTCAACAGTTGCTTGGCCTCGGCCTGGAACTCACGCGTTTCGACAGATTCGGTCATGGTTCAATCCTCGGTAGTTGCGCTATCTGGTGGTTTGGCCCCCTATAGTAACAAACGACCACCGGGAATCGAAAACACGCGGCGTCGCGCGGCGTCACACCCCAGCATCCGGGGATCGCTCCTCCTCACGAAAGAACAGGGCCATGACCACGGCCACCGCGAGGCCTATCGCCATTGGCACAAGCCAGAATCGGCCGAAATCGATCACGCCCCTCTCCGACTGACACCACTGGCCAACGAGTCCCGAGGCCTGGAATCCGGCGAAGGCGCCGAGGCCCGTGATGATGATGGTGAAGATCTGCTGGGCGCCGGCACGCGTCTTGAGCGTACTGTGCTGCTCGATGTAGAGATAGGCCGTCGTGAAGAAGAAGGCGTAGCAGAATCCGTGTGTGCCGATGATCGGCACGATCCACGCCGTCTCCGGACGAAAGGCGAAGACCGCATACCGCAATGCCTGGAACAAGGCGCCGATGATCATGATCCACTTCATCCCGAGCCGGGCTAGGCATGCGCCCAGCACGGCCAGCACGACGATCTCAGAGACCTGGCCGATGCTCATGATGGGCATGATGTGGTTGTTCGCGAAGCCGACCTGGCTCAAAAACGGGCTCATGCCAAAGTAGTAGAATTGATGCACCATGCTGTTCAGGAGCGTCAGCAGGCACAAGAGCAGCAGACTCGGCCGCGCGAACAACTTGAGGGATTCCCAGTAAGCCAGCGTCGACGGCTTTCCATGGTGCGCCGGCGAACGCGGTAGCGTGAGACTGTACAGGGCCAGCACGGCCGAGGCCAACGCGGACACCATGAGTGCATCGGGCAAGCGGCTGCCGTCGTCGCCCTGCAACCAGAAGAAGCCGAAGGTCCACGCCACGGCAGCCCAGCCCGCCGTGCCCCACATCCGCACGCCGCCGAAATCGCGCCGCGCGTTGGCCACATGGTGCAACACGACGGTGTTCGTGAGTCCGTAGGTCGGCGCAAACACGAGACCGTAAACGAAGTATAGACCCAGGAACGCCTGGAATCGCGTCTGGAACGACAGGGCCACCATGAGACCCGCCCCCAGGAAATGGCACAGCGCCAACAGCCGCTCGGCGCGGATGAACCGGTCGGCGATGTGCACGGTCACGAACGGCGCCAGAACGGCGGCCAGCGCCGGCATGGCCAGAACCAATCCAACGCGGCTCGACGAGAATCCGAGGTAGTTCTTGAGGTACAGGCTCAGAATCGGCACGATGGCCCCCGGCACGAAGTACTCGAGAAACATCATCACCGAGAAACGAAGTCGGAGCGAGGGAGCCAAGAAACCTTCCTTACGGAGCGGGCGCAGATTAGCCGCGCAGCAGGTCACGTTCGTAGTCGTCCGACGTGAAACACAGTTCTCCGAGCGCGTCCGAAAGCGGGTCGGCGTTCTCGGCGCAGAAGCCGAGATGCAGGTGGCGGCGCCACCCCTCGGCATACTCGAAACGGCCGGACATCGCGCCCACTTGGCGGCACATGTCTTCCATAGTGATTAGGTAGCTGTCCAGCCCTTGGCTCGCATCAAGCCACTCCTTCTGGCTCACGTGACAGGCCAAGGCCTCGCGCTTCCGCGCGATGACCGAGCCGACGTCCACGAAGTGGCCGGCCTTCACCACGCGCCGGAGGCTATCGCGCAGGCCCCACGGCAAGGCATGATACAGGGTCACCTCGCCCTCGATAGGGGGTCGAGGCGGATCGGTTGGGAAGTTACGCATTCCGCGACAAAACGCCGCCGTCACCGTGACGCGGCACGCGTTCATGTGATCCTCCATGTAATCCTGCGGCGACGAGGTCAGGATGATCATCGGCTTCGCATCGCGGATCTCGGCGCCGACGCGATGGAGCGTCGTCGACTCGTGGAACAGCTCGATGTCGTTCACGACGGGTTCGTGAAAGAAGGCGCCGAGGGCCGTGGCGGCATCCCGTGCCTCGCCCGTGCGGCGGGCGATGATCGCGGCCGAATCCTCTTTGGCGGTACCGCAGTTGCCGTTGCAGATGTTCATTACGTGCAGTTCGTAGCCGGCCCGACCAAGCAACACCAGCGTCCCGGCCATCATGAACTCGATGTCGTCGGGATGCGCGCCGAGGGCAAACACCACCGGTCTCGACATGGATATCTCCTTTCGCGCACAGCGATATGCCGACACCAACCGCTGCGGAATGGGTACAGGTTGGCACAATCGCCGCAGAGATTCAATCCGAAGGAACGTCCGGCGTGCCGAGGAACCCATCGCCCCAGAACACCGGTGCGTAACTCCGCTCCGTGACCCACCGGAGCGCCGCGCGCACCTTCTCGAGCACGTCCGGCTGGTACAGATCGAGCTCCTTGCGGAAGTACTGCTCGTGGATGAGTAGTTCGACCATCTCGGCCGTGCGCGGCGTGGCCGTGCGGGCCGCCAACGTCGTTGGAATCGCATCGAGCGCGACGGCGTTGATCACGGATGTGCACCGGATGAACATGAGATCCGTTTCGGCATCGTACCAGGCCCCACGCGTATCGCAATAGGCGCAACGGGTGCGATCATGATAGTAGCCCGTCGTGCACGACCCCTCGTAGCCCTGCACGTTGAACAAGGCGATGAGCTGCCGGATGCCACGATCGCGCAACGCGCGAATCGCCTCCTTCGGACACTCCGCCCAGTGCACCGTCGTCGTGTTCGACAGGACCTCGTCGCCGGCAAATCGCCGGATGTGGCCGCACACGAGGTCCAAATCGTGGGCGATCTGCGCATACCGCGCATGGCGGTACGGCCGATCGGGCTTGTCCTGAAGCGCATGGAAACTCAGATGGAGCCAATGCGCATTCTCGCGCCATTCATCGCGCCAGGTGTCCGGCATCTGCACGAGATCAAACCCGTCGGTCTGGTAGTAGATGTTGAGGTGAATCTTGGCGCCGAATTCCTGATGCATCTCGCGCCAAAACGCCAGGTACCAGTGATCGAACAGCGAACGATAGTCGGAAGGCTGTGCCGCCAGATCCTTCAAGAACTGGATATTGTCATCTACCGAGAATCGGTACCGCTTCCGGCTGCCCTTGTTCCACCACACCGTGAGCGCATCGCGCTCGTCGCCCGCCTCGGCCACAATGACGTTGCGCTTGCGGTCAAGCGGAATGTCACACGTGAATACCGCACCTTCGCCCCAGGCCCGTCGGCCGTTCACCCGCACCGCCGCACCTTCCGGCGCCGTACCGGACACCGTGATCGTCAGGTTCCGCTCGCTCTCGACGCCGTCCTGCCGCGTGAGCACATCGCCCTCGCGCGGCGCCGTGATCCTCAATGAAGCCGACATCGTTACGTCTCCCATCAACAATTTCGCGGCCGACCGGCCACGGGACGTTTGAGGCCACACAGCCTACGAAATGCAGCCGCCTCAGCACAAGATCACTACGATGGAAAATGAACGCGGAAGGGCTCCGTGCAGCCTAGTCAAGAGCAACAACATTCGGTATCGGCTTGATGAACTGCTGGCGCAGGCTGTAGGTATAGGCCCCCTGGCTCGGAATCAGCAGCACGTCGCCCGGCTCGACCGACTCTCCGAAGTACGCATAACCCCAGACATCGTGGGGCGTGCACAACGAACCCAGGATCATGCATGCCCGCTCGGTCAACGACGGCCGACTCAAATTGACCACCGGAAAGTAGTCCGACTCGAATCGCTCCCACCCGATGGCATTGCCGCCGCCGTCGGTGATCACGAGATCCTCCGCCTTCTTGTCCACCACCGTTAGCAGAATACTCATCGCATCGTGACACACCCACCGGCCCGGCTCGGCGCATACCGCGCACTCGACGTACGGAAACACGTGCTCTCGCAACGCCTCGGCAATACACCGCGCGAAGTGATCGATAGGTGCCGCCGGAAAGGACCGGTGGTCGAGCGGACGGCGTTCCCCCGGCCGGATCGTATCGCTGAGACGACCCTCGGGCGTCGCCTCGTACTGAAGCCACTCGCCCGCCGTCGGCCAGAAACCGCCGCCCACATCCAGGAATCGGATCGCGCGCCGCGCGCCAGCATCAAGACCCGCTAGGGTCCGGCCGAGGCGCGCGATGAACGCCGTCTGGTTGTCCGGATTCATGTTCCAGCTACTGTGGAATTGGAGGCCGCAGAGCTCGACATGGGCGGCCGCCCCGGCCTCGGCGATAAACCGAGGCAAGTCGGTCAGCGGGATACCAAACTTTCGCCACAGGCCGTTCTCGTCCGTCGTCAGACGCACACCGGCCTTCACACGCACGCCTTTGCCGGCCGCCACGGCTTCGAGCCGAGACAGTTCGCCGAAACTGTCCATCAACACGGTCACCGTTTCGGCGTGGCACACGGCAAGCTCCAGCTCATCGATCGTCTTGGCCGGCCCGCTGAAGACGACGCGCTCGGGCCCGAGGGCTAGCGCGTTATCAAGTTCCCGACCGCTCGACACGTCCAGGCCAAATCCGGATCCGATCAACGTCTGAGCGACCTGCGGACAGTTATTGCTCTTGATCGCGAAGAAGCACGAGAAACCGGGCAGGTACGTCTCAAAGGCGGCCTTGAACTGCTGAGCCCGCGCGGCGAGCACGCGGGGCTCGAATACGTAGAGCGGCGAGCCGTGGCACTGCCGCACGTCGAGGTAGCGCTGGCGTCTGTCGATGAGACCGGATACGGCCGCAGCGAGGCGATCGGAATCGAGGCGTGGCGTGGCGCGCGCAAGGGTCTCCGCGGCCGCGGCCAGGAGATTGTCGTCATGCATGGAATTCATTCAAACCTTACGTTCAGCTTGGCGGCAATGTCGAGGCATTGACGTTCGATATCGCCTTTCCCAGAGGGCTCGAATATCGCGTGGCCGAGGATACGCGAATCATAGTCAAGCGGCGGCAGGATGACCTCGTGGCCGGGATCGTGCTTCAGATAACACGCCTCGACACGCGGATCGGCCAGCAATGCCTCGGCGTCAATCGCCGAGACAACGCCCGCCCGCGCCGCAAACAAACGGAGTCCGACCAACCGTCGCCACGCGGCCATCGGGGGCACCGCTACCGGCTCGCCCGCTGCGAAATCCAAGGCCGCACCGAGGATGTCGAATCCGCAACTCGACCGCGTGAGCCAAGGTAGGCAATCGCCGCCCGGCCTCGGCGTCAGCTCAAGCAACGAGATATCGGCATCCTGCACCATGAAGTCCACCATGGCCATGGCGCGTTCGAGCCCCACGGCCTGTGCGGCCTCGGCCAACCGCGTACGCAGACGCGTCATGGGCATCCCGTCAGGCAGCTCGGCGGGCACAACATAGGCGAGTATCGTGCCCAACGGCTGATCCGGCGCCGGGATCTTCCGCGCCAGCCGGATGATTGTGACGTCACCGCCGTCGATCAGACAGTCGCAGCTATACTCGATGCCGTCAATAAAGGATTCCATCTCATATGCCACGGTCGGATCGCGGCCATCCGCCGACTCGGCAACCGCGTACATCCGCCGATTGCGAGGCGCCGCAAGCCGCGTCTCAAGCAGGCGGTGTGTCTCGAGGCACTCCTCCTCCGTTCTGCACAGAAAGACCAATTCGCTGCCGCTACCGGTGAGCGGCTTGACCACCACCGGCCCGGCCATCGCCGCAAAGGCCCGCATCGCGTCGGCTTCACTCGAGACAACCGCTGTGCGCGGACACGGAACGCCGGCCGCGTGCCAGGCTTGGTGCGAGGCGTGTTTCGAGCGGCATCGCGCCACCGCGTCGGCCGTTGGGAAGGGCAATCCGAGGGCGCGCGCCAGGCCGGCCGCCAAGCGTAATGACTCGCAATCATATGCCGTCACGCCGGCGATGGTGATACCGTGTCGGGCCACGTGCGCCATAGTCGCATCGAGCACCACACCGGCGTCGTCGAGAAGACAGGTGACTTCGTCCGACGCGTCCGGAGATGCACCGGGCCAGGACGCACGTTCCGAAGGATCCGTAATGAACAGCGTCCGGCCGGGAAATCGCTCCGAGATGATCTCGACGTAGTCGGCGGTGGTGCCGACCACCAACACGCGCCCCTCACGCATGGAGTTCACGGCCCACGCCCGAGGCTCCCGCACAGGCAACCGTCCCGCCCGCCTCGCCGACACTCGCCGACGCGCACGCGCCGGCATCAACGCCGAGAGGCGCCCCGAGGCTCTCTTCGACGTTCGACACCTTGAAGAGCGGGCGCGGTGTCAGGTGGAACATCGGTTTCCAGAGGAAGTCACCACACAAGAAGTCGACCTCGTCGTATCGCTCCTCGCACGCGCGGCGCATATGAAACAGGTTGATGTATTTCGCGATGCCGGGAAATCGCGCGTTCGTGCCACCGCCCATGAGCGTGTAGGTTCCTCGGTACACGCAACCAAAATCCACCGCCTCCGGTTCGCCGTCTACGATCACCGTCGTCATCCGGAACCAGCCTTCGGCGATGGACAACCGCATCAGGTCACGAAACCCCTCCGTGAAACGACGATCCGCGAAGTACGAATCGCCGCCAAAACGATCCATGTTCATCTGGACTAGCAGGTCGAAGTCCGCAGGATCGTCCAGCCGAACCTCCGGATTCCTCGATGCGTATTCATCGACCGCCCGCTGAATCTTCTTGGCCGACTTGCGCGCAAACGACCGGAAGAACGTGTCCAAGTCGTAGTTGAAACGCGGCGGCAAGAACAGATAACCGATCTCGTCGACGGGCGCCGCCTTCAGCGAGACGCCGGTGATCGGCAGCAGGTACCGCACGTGATAGCGCGCCTCCGGTTCCTCGACAGCCGCCAGCATCTGCTCAAGGACGGCCCCATCCTGGGCGAGAATCCGATTCTGCTCAAGCCACGTCTTTCCGTGCCACGTCTCGCCCGGGAAGAAACCGTAACACCGGCTCTCCTCGATCCAGCTCAGCGGCAGCAAACCGACGAGTTCGCCGGCGCGCTCCGCCACGACGAACACAGGCCGGCGCTGATACCAGCGGTGGAAACACTCGCGAACACACCACAGGTCCGTGACGCGCTCGGGCGGCACCGTCCGCAACCAAAGGTTGTGACAGTCCTCCAGATCGGTCGCCAGTCGAATGCGAACCATACCTAGTACCTAAGCGTGACGTTAACCGTGCTGTGCGTTCCGCCAAAGAAGCGCTGGGCAAACTCCACCACAACGCCCGGATTATACGGCTTGCAACTGAAGACATCGAGGTACGTCGTGTTGGACTGATTGGCGAAATGGGCCGAGATCAACGACGTCTCGATGAGCTGAACCATCGAGTAACCGGCAACGCGCTCGTCCTCGCCAAAGTTGACCACCTGCGTTTCGCCGAAACGACGCATCTCGATCAGATCGCAGAGTTCGACCACGAACTGCTTGATCTTGTCGGCGTCGCGGATCGTGTCCGGATCGCATCCATAGATGTCGATGCTGGACGCGATGCCCCAGACGTGATCGTCAATTGCCTGCTGAACAAGGTCCTCGTACTCAACGGACCTACCAACCATGACCGCTGCTGCTACAGCCATTTGGAACTCCTCCTCTACCCTCTACCGTTGTTGATTTACTCGGTTCCAGAAGACACAGACTCCCTCGGGGCAGGACGCCCTCCGGGCTCGTCCGAGAGCGCACTCGTGTGTTGACTCACGCGTCGCGTGGAATGGCTTCCTTAATAAAACGGGACAGGCCGACCACAAGGGCTTTGCGTACGGGTTTCAGCGTCTTCTCGAGTTCCCGTTCCTCGTAAGCAATCGCGGCAAAAGAGAAATAGCCCGAAACAAAACCCGCCACGGCACACGCTATCCGTGTCAAGGTGCTCTCCGAAAGGTGATACTGAATCACCTCGTCAATCAGGGTCGCCACGTGATTCAGGTGCTTCAAAATGGGCTCGTCCAGCCCCTCATAGCCTTCCTTGAGCGTGAGGTCAGCCCGCCCTTGAAAATAGAGCACCAGATCGGCCGGACGCGTTGAGAAAAACTCGAGATGCGCCGCAATCAGATTGTCTAACAAAGGCTCGAGCGTTTCGACATCTCGACACCGCTCATCAATCCGCTCACTCAAGTCCCGCATAACACTGTCCAGGAGCTCGAGGACGATCTCGTTCTTGTCCTGGAAATAATAGTAGAACGTCCCCTTGCCCACATCGGCCAGTTCGGTGATATCCTCAATCGTCGCGAGGTCGAGCCCCTTCCGGGCAAACACCTCGCGCGCCGCGTCAAGCAGGGCCTGACGCGTAGCCTCCGATTTGAGCTCGGATCTCGACTTCTTCGGCACGCTATCCTCATCGCACCCAGGTTCGGGTATCTGGTCGTCTTTGACCAACCGACCAAAGCTGACCACTTGGTCGGCGCGGAATATACACCCAAAATATCCCCATGTCAAGGGGAAATTCGGGCTCCGTTTCGGCCGGGCGTTGGGGATCCCGCCAGGGCACGAACGCGGCGCGCCGCGCCCCCACACCCTCCCGGCCCAAATGGACCTTGTAGGCCTTGGGACAGGCACGCCCAATCGCGCAGGGCGGTTTTCGGCGATCGGCCCAAATGCCGTTTTGCGCCCTCGAATCGACGCGTCTGTCGGTAGTATCATCCCCCGCAGTTGGCCGCGTAGAGGAGGGGTTGATATGGGTGAGGAAACCCGGACGCCGCGAGTCGACGCAACGGCGTGCCTACGGCTACTAGGCCATTGGGCCTCCTTTGCTGAACGCCATTGGTATGCCATCCCGGACGGTTCCGGACTTGGCTGCTATGGCACGGGATACAACCATTGGGGCGTTCAGACGAATCAGAAGTACGCAGGCGCCATGGCCGCGCTGGCAGGGCTTGCCGAAGGCGTATCCGGCATCTCCCCCATTGCGCGCAATCGGGCGCGCCAGCGAGCCCTCGCCGCACTCCGCTTCAGCCTACGCAGTCACGTTTCCGGCGATGGTCGCTGCACCGACGGCACGCCGTGGGGCCACACCTGGATTAGCCCCCTCGGCATCGAGCGCATGATGTACGGCGTCCGCTTTCTCTTGTCGGATCTGACGGATGAAGACCGCACCGCGCTGCGCCGGGTGATCGCCGGCGAGGCCGACTGGATCGCCACGCGCATCGAGCGCGGGCCGCACCGGGGCGTTGTGGCCGACCGATGGGCACGGTCCGGCAAGAACGTGCCCGAGTCCAACGCATGGAATGGCGCCCTCCTCTGGCGCGCCGCGTCGCTATACCCCAATCACCCTCACAGCGCCCAATGGCGCGCCAAGGCCCACCGATTCCTGCTGAATGCGGTCAGCGTGCCGACCGATGCCGAGGACGAGCGTCTGTTCGAGGGTCGGCCCATCAAGGATTGGCACATCGGCGCGAACTTCTTCCCGAATTTCGCCCTCGACCACCACGGCTACCTCAACGTCGGCTACATGATCATCTGCCTCTCAAATGCAGCCATGCTTCACTTCGATTTGATCGCCCTCGGCATGACACCGCCCGAATCCCTGTACCATCACCAAGCCGATCTCTGGCGCGTCGCGCGGCGCTTCGTCTTCTCGGACGCCCGATTGGCCCGGATCGGCGGCGACACGCGCGTTCGCTACGCCTACTGCCAGGAATACCTGTTGCCGGTCCTCGTCTTCGCGGCAGCACAGCTCGGCGACAGCCACGCCCCTTTCCTGCTCGCCGAACAGCTTCGACTCATCGATCAGGAAGCTCGACACAATGAGGACGGTGGATTCTACAGCAAGCGCCTGGCCACCCTCGCCGAGTCGAATCCCTATTACTACACACGTCTCGAGTCGGATCGTGCCTGCGCCCTCGCCATGGCCGCCGCCTATATCGCGCAATGGCAGGGCTACCTCGGCGCGCCCGAGCGCATGGGCCTCGACGCCCGCATCGAGGCCCGCGAGGCCACCCAAGCCGAATTCGAGGCGTCCGTTGCCGGTTCGTGGTGCGAGCCCGAGCACGGCGCCGTCCTTCACCGAAGCCCCACGCGGCTCGCGTCCTTCGCTTGGCGCGCCCACGCCCTCGGCCAGGGCCTGTGCCAACCGCCCGACGATGGCCACCTTGCCGAGTGGCCCCAAAACCTCGGCGGATTCGTTCGGTTTGTTGGCGACGAGGGACGCGTGGCGGGGGTGCATACCGGCCACCGTAAACTCGAGAGCTACACGGTGGAGCCCTTTGACGGCGGCTTCCTCACCTGTGGCTCGATCTTCGAGGGCGTGAACGTCGCCATGGCGGAAGGATGGCACGGCGACGTCTCAGCGCGGCACCAGATCGCATTCGCCGCCCTCCCCGATAGCCACACCGTCATCGGCCTCGAACACTGCCGGACCGCCAACCACCGAACCTACGTGGCCGAGGTCAAAGGCATGCACCTCAACCTTCCCAACGATCTCTACAACCATTTCCGACGGCGCATCACCACCCGGCGCGGCGAACTCACCATCGAGTCGCCGGGCCCCGAAGATCACATCATCCATCTCGGAGAGCCATGGGCCAATGTCGAGGGCCGGATCGGCATCGTCGGCCTGTACGGCGCCCGCGAGATCGCCGTCCACCAGACAACCACTCGCCGCGGCGGCCCGTACGAGTCGCTCTACGTCGACGAGATCTGCTGGCACTGCGAGGTCGAGACGGCCGCCGTGGACCCGGGCAAGACGGTCCTGGATGTGGGTTGGGCCGTGCTCTCCGGCATCGACGTCGAGCGGACGCAGCGTTTCGCCCAACTCGCGTTGACGGCCCCAACCAGTGGCCATCCCCAGGTGCGCGGCGTACGCGTCAAGGGATTCGACGGCGTCCAGTACGTGGTTCTCGCCAACTTCGCCGGACAAGCGGAGGAGTATCCCGTCATTGGCCTGCTGAGCGGCGCGCACCGCGCCCAGAACCTCGTGAGCGGCCAATCGGTCTCCAGCGTGGACAAGCCACTCACGCTCGAACCGGGCACCGCCTACGCATTCGCCGTCGAGAAGTGACGCCTACGCCCCGTGCCGGGCAACGGCCGCGTCGATAGCGACTTTGCCCTTGTGCGCCGCGTCGTAGACATCCTCGATCTTCCAGCCGTCGATCATGATCCAGCCGCGATAGCCCCCATTCCACAGCACCTCGAGCGACGCGGCCATGTCGCAATGGCCGTCGCCGCACGCGAGGTGCTTCGACGTACCGCCGAAGATCGTGCCGTCCGTATCCGTGAGGTGGACGTGGCCGATGTGTTCGACGCCGATCCGTGCAAGCATCTCCTCCGGATGGCCTTTGCTACCCCACATGACGTCGAAATGGCTCGGATCGTAGTTCGTCTTGCAGGCCGGATGGTTCGCCCCGGCCAGGATCTTCTCGAGATGCTCGGGTGTGTTGAAGATAAATGGCGGCTCGATCTCGAAGGAGAGATACATGCCGGCGTCGGCACACATGGCGGCCGCCTCGCGATAGCTTGATGCCAGGTTCTTGATCGCCTCGTCCACGTCCGCGTTGCCCGCCAACGGCCCGCCCGGCCAATGCCCGACGAAATCGCAGCCGAGTGCACGACACAACCGCACCGTGTCGGCAAAACGCGCCAACCACTCCTTGCGCCCATCCGCCGAGGCGACATACGCACCCGCGCCGCCGGTCTGAATCGTGTAGACCTGGAGGCCATAGAGGTCGTACAACCGACGCAACGAAGCGATCCGCCCGGCTTCGTCCGGCCCCGGATAGCCGCCCATGGGCCAGCCCTCGACTAGCTCGATGCCATCAAAGCCCTCGACCGTCGCGAAATCGAGCACCTCCCAGATCGGATACGTCTTGTGGTAGTCGCCGGCGGACGACATGAAACCGTTCAGGCCCAGGCCGGTCTTCCACCGGACCTCGCCCGTCGCCTCCTGCGCGCCGACCGCGCCCGAGGCCGCCACAGCCCCCGCCGCCAGTCCTGCCATCTTGAGAAAACCGCGCCGCGTCGTATCCACGTCCTGTTCCTCCACTCGAGTCCGAACAACCCTACGCCTTCGTCGACACCATCGCCACGGCCTTGCGCCAGCCATCGAGCGCCGCGGCCCGGCGCGAATCGTCCCACTGCGGCTCGAAGACTCTATCCTCCTGCCAGACACCGTCCAGCGCCGCCTGGTTCGGCCAGTAGCCGACGGCCAGGCCCGCCAAGAACGCCGCGCCCAGCGCCGTCGTCTCGACGACTTGGCCGCGCGCCACCGGGATTCCGAGCACGTCGGCCTGGTGCTGCATGAGTAGGTCGTTGCGCGCGGCGCCACCATCGACCTTGAGCACGTCAAGGCGCGCGCCGGTATCCGACGCCATGCTCCGGATCACGTCCGCCGACTGGAACGCGATGGATTCGAGCGCCGCCCGGACGATGTGGGCACGATTCGACCCCCGCGTCAGGCCGACGACGGCCCCGCGCGCGTGCATGTCCCAGTGCGGCGCGCCAAGGCCTACGAACGCCGGCACGATGTACACGCCGCCCGAGTCCTCGACTTGGCGCGCCACCGTTTCGCTCTCGGGCGCGCTCGATATCAGGCCAAGCTCATCGCGCAGCCATTGGATCACCGCGCCGCCGATGAACACGCTGCCCTCGAGGGCGTACTCAACACGATCGCCGATGCCCCACGCCAGCGTCGTCAACAGGCCATGCTTCGACTCAACCGCCCGCTCGCCGCTGTTCATCAGCACGAAGCAGCCGGTACCGTACGTGTTCTTGCAATCGCCCGGCTTGAAGCCCGTCTGGCCGAAAAGCGCGCTTTGCTGATCGCCGCACACGCCCGCTACCGAAATCGTCCCGCCAAGGAGTTCGGTCGTGCCGAACACGTGGCTGCTCGGCTTGACCTCCGGCAACATCTCCGCCGGCACATCGAGCCGATCAAGCAATGTCGCGTCCCATTCGAGATCATGGATGTTGTACATGAGCGTCCGCGACGCGTTCGAGTAATCCGTCGCGTGGACACCCACCAGGTTGTACAGGAGCCACGTGTCGATGGTGCCGAAACACAGCTCGCCCTTCGCCGCACGCGCGCGCGCGCCCGCCACGTGATCGAGGATCCACTTCGCCTTCGTGCCCGAGAAATACGCGTCGATGACCAGACCCGTCCGCGCGCGAAACTCGTCCGCGAGACCTTCCGCCTTCAGCTCATCGCAAAACGACGCCGTCCGCCGGCACTGCCAGACGATGGCGTTATAGATCGGCCGGCCCGTCGCCCGCTCCCAAACCACCGTCGTCTCACGCTGGTTCGTGATACCGATGGCCGCCACATCGCCCGCGGCGATGTTCGCCTCCGCCATGGCCGCCTTCGCCGTGGCCAGTTGACTCTCCCAAATCGCCATGGGATCATGCTCGACCCAGCCCGGTTTCGGATAGATCTGCGGATACTCCTGCGACACCGATGCCCGAATCCCGCCCGCCTGGTCAAACACAATCGTCCGCGAACTCGTCGTTCCCTGATCCAACGCCAGAATGAAATCCTTCGCCATAACGCCGCTCCTTCCATTACTCCTGCGACCCCTATGGTGCCAGATCCGCCCCCACACGCAAAAGCGCGAGAGGGCGCGACGGCGGTGATCTCTGCGTCAGCCCGGCCAGCGATGGATTACATGGAGCCCATGGGCACTCGGGAGATCGCCGCACTGCGCGCCGCGTCCATTCCGTCCACAGTGTCCATAGCGTTCACGGTTTGGTCACAGGATCTAGCGCCTCCGGCTAATCTCAGCGTCAACCGGAGGCCCACTCTTCCCCCGTCCTCAGCCTTTGGGCGAGATGAAGGTGATGTTGGCGTTAAGACCCTTTTCGCTGTTGTCGGCCTGAAGGGTGTCCAGTTTGTGGACGACGACGACGTTGTTGCTGGCGTAGACTTCGTGAAGGAAGTCGACGAGTTCGATGAGCCGGACACCTTTCAGCTTCAACTGCACCATGCTGATGCTGTCGGCGCTATCGGCAAAACGGCTGCTCGGCTTGATGTTCTGGAGGTCGGAACGCTCGGCAAGGCCCGCCTCGCGTATCACGCGACTCATGAAGCCTTTGAGGTCGAAGGAGGCCTCGCGGGCCTCGATCCGGCTCATGAGTTCTTGCTGCCGCGCGACGTTCTCTTGCTCTTCGACCAGCGTGAGCATGGCCAACTGCTCTTGTGAGCGCAGTTGCGAGACCTTCCGCTGGGATTCTTTGTAGTCTTTGTACGGCCCGAGGGGCACGAACACGGCCATCGCAGCGACGAGACCGCCGGCAAGAACTGCGATAAGTACGCCGCTCTGGCCGCTCTTGCGCGGCCGGGCTTCCTTCTCGGCGACTTTCTTCTTACTCATTGGGCGTTCCTTCCTCGGTCTTGGGCGTTTCGGTTTCGGCAGGTTCGGCTTCGTCGGTTCCGGATTCCCCGGCCTCGGCCTCGCCGGTCTTGGCGGTGGGCCGCTCGACTTTGATGCGGAACGTTGAGACGCCTCCTTCCATGCGGTAGTCGGGCTCATCGACGATGCGGAACAGCGTGGACTGGCGAAGGGCATCCACGATCTCGGCGAACACGGACTCGTCTTTGACCTCGCCCACAATGGAGATCCACTCCTGGGCCATGCCGGGCCCGCCCATCTTGAGCTCTTTGATCCGGACTTTCGAGTCGGGCATCTTCTCGCCCAGCTCCGCCAGGATATCCAGCAGAGGCGGATCGGAGAACAACTCGAGGTCAACACTGAGTCCGGATGCCTGCATCTCGTCGACCTGTTTGCCGAGGTCCTCGATGCGCATGCTCAGCACGGCCGCTTGGTCGAGGTTCTTGTTGGCCTCCTGGTGGAAATACCAGCCGACGCCCAGCAGTACGAGCAGGGCCAGGCATGACGAGAAGATCACGTGACCAGTGACGCTTCGCGCGACGTGGGGCCATGCCAGGTCGCCCTTGCGGAAGTCGAAGGCCACCGCCCCGCCGCTCGCACCGCACGTCACACCCAGCACGGCCGCCCAGGTATCGGCCTTGATGACGGTCTCGGGATCCACATCGAGAATCGGCGCCGGCTCGGCGCCGGCCGCCTGGATCTTGGCGTGTTCGTCGGTTGCGGCGCGCAACGCCCGCCGGATACCCGGCACGTTAGCCGTGAGTGCATCGTACCGGACCGGGAGCTGCAACTCCGCCTCCAACAGGGAGCGCTCCTCCTCGAAGAGGTCGAGGCCGGTGACCGCAAGCCGCTCGATGCTCTCATCGCCGCGCCAGGTCGTTGCGAACGCGCGCAGCGAGTTGCGGATCTCGCGGACGAGCGCCATCGGATTCGCGCGCGCGGCCGCCGCAGCCACGCCGAGGTGGCGCAGGTAGGCAAGACTTCTGCCGATGGTCACCGCGAACACGGAGTTGCCCTCGCGGACATGAACTACGGCATTGAGCCCCTTGGGGCGGCGCGTCTCGCCCAGCCAGAGCGCAGTGAGCCCGGCACCGTCGACGGCAACGCCTTCCGGCTCGATCCCGCCGGCTTCGAGAACGGCCAACCGCTTGGCCAGGAAATCGCGGCGGAAGCCGACGGCGAGCACGTCGGTGTCGCTTTTGCCTTGGCGCGCGGTGACGAAGTCGATGGAAAGGTCATCGATGGGGAAAGCGAGGTACGGTTCGAGTTCGAAGGGCACGGCCGCGGCGATGCGGCGTCGGCCTCGGAAGGGTACGGTCAGCGTGCGGGCAACGCAATCGCCGCTGGACACGCAGAGCACGTAGGTCACCGGCCGCTTCTTGACCTGGCGTACGAGGGCCTGAATCGCGGCGGCCAACGCATCGAAGGGATCGACCGGCGCGGGCCGACCTTCGCCTTCGCCGACGACATCGTCCGATGGCGGCCTATCGCCACTTCGCGCGCGGCACGCGTGCAACTCAAGAACCTTTGGTCGCTTCCCGCCCGTCTTGACCACGGCCAAACGCACCTCGTTGCCGACGATCTCAATCGCGCCTACTGTCGCCCTGACTCCCATTCACTGTGCTCCCGTTTGCGGTTCGACCGAACAGGCCCTCCGCGGGTTCATCGAATCACACGCCAGTCCAAAATACGAAACGATTCGCGGGCCTCGAGATGACGCCGGCCCATGGCGAGTATCGGTTTCCGCCACACGTAGGCCTCGATGCGAACCTGCGTATCCTCCGTCAGGCCGTCGCCATAGATCCGAAACACTTTGCTCGCCACCGTAACGACATCGGCCGGTTGGATTTCATCCTTCCCGGCCGTGCCGAACACACTGAGCGCATCCTCTTCGGATATGAACGGCATGCTATCGGCGCGGCGCGTCATGATGAGGTCGACGAGGCCCGGATTGGCCGAAGGCCACACCTCGAAGAGGGCCTCGAGCAGTTCCGGCTGCGCCGTGTTGACATTGATCAGTCCTCCCGGATCGCCGTGTACCGTCAGGAGATCCGTCAGCGGCATCAACTGCTCCTCGGGTGGAACGTCCTCTTCCTCCTGGGCCTCGTTGGCAAGGCCGAAGTACAACTCGGGCGTGACGCCGCGAATCAGGAGCAACTCCTCGATCGAGTCCATCCGCCCGTTCCGGCAAGGGTACGGTATCTCGAGGGCCGAGTAGTAGTCGGCCTCGGCGCCCTCTTCCTCCGGATCGAGGTCAGCATCCAGCCAGTCCAGAATCGCATCGGTTGGATTCAGTTCAAGATTGTAGTACTGCGCGCGCAGGTCAAACAGATAATGCAGGGTCTCGACCAGCAGCTCGTTGACGACCCGGTTGCCTTCTTCATCATATCGAATCAGCGCATTCAAGTTGAGCTTGCCGAACTCGTCGACAACGGTGTAGCGCATCAACGCATTGTTTATCGGCTCCATCGGCGCGGGCATCGCCCAGAGATCGAGTTCGCTGTCGAAGTTCCCGCCCACATATTCCTCCACCTCGATCAGGTCACCCGCCAACGCGGACAGGGCACGGGCCACGGCCGACTTCGCCGCCACGTGCGCCTCGAAATGGGCATCATCGTTGCTGACCAAGGACGCCTCGACCTGGGTCTCGTAGGCGTATTCGACCACGATGGCCGTGATCAACACGATGAACAGAAGCGCAAGCAACAAAGCCACGCCTTCATCGCCGCGGCACATGTCTCCTCGGTATAACACCGGGCGCGGCCTCATCAGCGTATTCCCCAATCCGCGGGCTGCGATCGATGATCCTCGACTTCGCCCGTGCGCGCTGTTGGACTCGTCCGCGACGTCGGCTTGCTGGGCTTGGACGGCTTGTCGGATGACGCATCACTTCCGTCGGATGAACCGGACGCTTCGTCTCCGGATTCGCTCTCCGTTTCACCACCCGTTCGGTCGGCCTTGGCGTTCATGTCCTCCTCGAGATACTCGGAAATCACGCCCGAGCCAAGAGGAATGGGCACGATGAGATCGAAATCGGGATCCTCCTCGATATCGATGCCCTCCTTACGATCCGCCTCGAGCTCCTCATCGGTGCGCGCGAAGTTGAGGCGAACCCGGATGCTCCACGGGAGATGGCCAATGGCCAGCGAATCCCACGTGTCGATCCACTCTTCGCCATCGAAATACGTGATGTCCACGGACTGGATCGGAACCGTCCACGCCGGCGACTCATACTCGATACCCAAGGCTTCGGCCGCCTCATCCATGGCCGACTCCATGGCCGCAGAGGCGGCCGCCGCAACGGCGCCAACCGCCCCGCCCTGCGCAGCCATTTGGCTCAGGTTCATTCCGCCAATCGCCGGATCCGGTGCGACGACCAGGGGTTTTTCGGTAACACGCAACGAGTCCCACTCCTCCGCATCATCTTCGGCGCCTTCCTCGGGAAGGTCGAGGTCCTCCAGTGTCTGTTCGGATCCCTTATCGGCGACCTCGATGGTCACCCGCTTGAGCATGCCGGGAAGCGCCATATTCCCCCGCATCGGCGCGGTCGAGCAGAACGCGAGGGAATCTCTCGGGCCCCGAGGGCCTGTCTCATCAATTCCGACGAAGGCATAGTCCTGCTGGAGACAGGCAGCATCGGTGTACACCGTGGCGAGCACGTCTTTCAGTTCCTTGCGCAGATAACGCTGAAGACGAAGCTTCTCGGTGTCGGCCCGCGCCATCTCGGTGGACTGCGTCACGCTCACCAGGCTGATGTACACGATACTCGAGATTACGGCGATAATGGACACCGCCACGAGCATCTCGAGAAGCGTGAAGCCGCGCGCAGCGTGGCGGACGACCGGTTCGAGGCGGAGACGCATCATTTTCGTTGCCTCACCATCTCGTCGAGCCCGGCTTGCGTCACCCCCATGTTGTAGACGAGCATGGTCATCGTGCGCGGTTCCGGGCCCCCGGTGACCGTGACATTCACCGAGAAGAGTGCCACACCTTCGATGTCCTTGATGAGATCGGCGCTGAATGAATAGGCATACCCCTCGTACCGCTTGCCGAAATCGCCGTCGCCCTTCAGCGTCTTGGCCTGGACCTCTGTCTCGGCCACGCCCATCGCCCAGTCCATCAGTTCGTTCATGAACACGGTCTCGCACGTCGTGTCGTGGAGACTCAGCGCGCCAAAGTGGCTGTCTAGAAGCACGACCAGCGACGTGCCCAGAATGACCAGAGCGGCCATAACCTCGACGAGTGTGAAACCACCGTCCTGCCGGCAACAGCGCCCGAAATCGCTTGCGGGGTGCGTCCGCATCATTCGAGCTCCTCTTTGCCCTCGTACAGATACGAGCCGCCCGTGACCGGATCCCACTCGACCGTGTAGTAGTCCTCATCCGTGTTCGCGAGGTAGAACACAATCCGCTGCGTCAAGCCCAGGGGACCCAACTCGATCTCGACCTGGCCGGAGTTGTGCGTTTCGCCATCGACGTTCACGCTCTCCATGTAAACGTCCTCTCCCATCGCCGTGCGACTCAGGAGCGGCATCACTACCTCTTCCCATTGCTCATCTTCATCCGCGTCCAGCGAGAATTCCTTCTCGAAAAGGGGGCCGATCTCATCGAGCAGCGATTCGCGGCGCGCATTCTTGGCGCGCGCCTGGAGCGCCTCCATCGCGAAGCGATCGAAGCTGTCGTTCATCTGTTTCATCTTGCGCTGGATCGTCTCCTCGTCGAGTTCCGGCATGCCATTCTCGGCGAGGCTGCTGAAATCGAACGTATCGGACAGGCGCTCGTCATCCAGCGTGTCATCGAGTCCGTCTTCGCCATCCTTCGAAAGACCGCGCTCCTCTTCGTCCGGCTCGATCCAGCGCATGCACCAGTACTGCTGGGTGTCGAAATCGAAGGTAAACCGAAACCGCTGCCGCATGAGCACACACTCGGAGATGGCTGCCTTGCCGTAGCTGGACAGATGCCGCGCGGAGCCCTCGAGCCGACTGAACGTGATGGCCGGGACAAGGTACGGAAACGCAATGGCAGCGATAAGGCCAATGAGGCCTACCACCACCAACAGCTCGATGAGCACGAATCCGCGGTGTGGCCAAGCGCATCCGTCGCGGAGGATATGCAGGGCCTTATTCCTCGGTTGAGAGGTTCTCGCTATCGATGTCGGCATCATACCCCGAACCACCAGGGGCGCCATCGGCCCCATACGATACAATGCGGAACGTGCGCGGATCCTCGAGCGTGTACTGGTAGGCGTTGTTCCACGGATCCAGCGGGATGTTCTTCTGGTCGAGGAAGTTGACGCCCTTGGCGTTGTTCACCAAGGCCTCAAGCCCTTCGCCCGTCGACGGGAACTTCTTGAACTTCAGCTTGTAGCTGACCAAGGCCGTCTTGAAGTTCTTGATCTGCGCTTGGGCCTGTGCCACGTCCGCATCATCCATCGCGCCGAGCACATTCACGCCGACAATCGTGGCCAGCACCGCGATAATGGCGATAACGACCATCAGTTCGACCAAGGTAAAGCCTGCCGTCCCGGATCGTCGCTTTGACTCGCTGTCTCTCTCCATCAACATCTCCCTTTCCTCTAGATATTGCTGCTCATGTTGAGGATGGGCAGCAATATCGATAGCACCAAGAACCCCACAAATACGCCCATGACAATGATGATCACCGGCTCGAGGAGTCCGACCAGCGCGTCGATCGCCATGCGGACGTCGTCGTCGTACGTGTCGGCCACCCGGATCAGCATATCCTCCATTTCGCCGCTGCGCTGGCCCAGATCGACCATGTGCAGCATCATCGGCGGGAACACGCCGGTGTCCTTGAGGGCGACGGCCAGATTCTTGCCGCGCCGAACATCGCTCCGAACGCCATCCATCAACACGTCGATGTGGCGGTTGCCAACAACGGTCTTAACGACGTCGAGGGCTACCAGCATGGTGAGGCCGCTCTGCAGCATGGTGCCGAGCGTGCGCGCGAAACGGGCCGACAGAAGCTTCCGATAAAGACCGCCGTAGCCCGGCACACCAAATTTGAACCGATCCCAGGCCAGGCGCCCGGACGGCCGGCTCACCCAGAGCCGCCAGAGAGAGAAGACGCCGAGCACGCTCAGCATCATGATCCACCAGTAATGCCCCACGAAATCGCTCGTCCCGATGAGCGCCTTGGTGAGTTTCGGCAGTTCCTGCTCCTGTTTCTCAAAGATCTGCGTGATGCGTGGCACAATCACTACGACCAAGAATGCGATCACGCCTACGGCGAACAGGGCCATGAAAACCGGATAGGCCAGTGTCGAGAGCAAACGGGCTTTCAGTCGGGCCTGGTGTTCGAGCGCCTCGGCAAGGCGAAACAACACGGACTCGAGCGTGCCGCTGGCCTCGCCGGCGTCAACCATGTTGACGTACAGGTCGGAGAAGATCCGAGGGTGATGACCGAGCGCCGAGGCGAGCGAACTCCCCGCGTTGACGCGGTCGCGAATATCGTACACGGCCTTGGCCAAGCGCGGTTTCGAAACCTGATCGAGCAGCGCCGACAGCGCCTCGACCAGCGGCATACCGGCATGCAGCAAGGTACCGACCTGGCGCGTCATCAAGGCAATATCGCGCACGCCCACCCGACCGAAACCACCGCGTCGGCCTTCCTTGGCCGCCAGTTCGGCCCCCGATCCCTCGGTGACACGCGTCGGATAAAGCTCCTGTTCCCGGAGGCGTCGCCGCGCGGCCGCGGCGGTGTCCGCATCGATCACACCCTTAACGGTTTTGCCGCTCTTGGCTATGGCCTGGTATTCGTAGACCGCCATCGCTACTCCGCCACCACGTTGGCGGAATCGTCACGCGTCACGCGCAAGACCTCGTCAATCGTGGTAACTCCCTGAAGCACCTTCGAGGCCCCATCCTCGCGGAGGGTACGCATGTGCTCCTCTTTGGCCGCGCGCTTGATGGCATTCGAGTCCGCGCCCTGAAGCGCGAGATCCTGCACCCGCGTGGACATGGTGAGCAACTCGAAGATTCCCGTGCGGCCAAAGTAACCGCGCTCTTGGCATCGCTTGCACCCAACGCCGCGATAGACAGGCCGGTCGCCCACGGAATCCGGCGCAACCCCGAGGTCGATGAGGCTTTCTCGCTCGGGCTCATAGGCCTCTTTGCACTGCTGACAGATGCGGCGCACCAGCCGTTGCGCCATAATGGCTAACGTGGAAGAGGTCACGAGGAACGGCTCGATGCCCATGTTGATCAGTCGGGTGATGGCGCCGGCACTGTCGTTCGTGTGCAGCGTGGCAAACACCAGGTGGCCGGTCAGCGAGGCCTGAACCGCCATCTCCGCGGTCTCGTGGTCGCGAATCTCGCCAACGAGGATCACGTCCGGATCCTGGCGCAGGATGTGCCGAAGCCCCATGGCGAAGGTCAAACCAATCTTGGGGCGAACCTGGATCTGACCGATGCCCGGCATCTGATACTCGATGGGATCCTCGACGGTAATGATGTTCTTGTCGGGCGAATTGACGCGCTGGAGCGCCGCATAGAGCGTCGTCGATTTGCCGGAACCCGTGGGGCCCGTCACCAAGATAATGCCGTGCGAGCTCGTGATGAGCTTGTCCACTTGGTTGTAGTCATGCTTGTCCATCCCCAGTTCCTCGAGGCTGAACAGGAACGTGCCCTTCTCGAGGATACGCATGACCACGCGTTCGCCGTGGGATACGGGAATCGTCGACACGCGGATATCGATCTCCTTGCCGCTCAATCGGATCTTGATGCGGCCGTCCTGAGGCAAGCGACTCTCGGCGATGTTCATGTTGGCCATGATCTTCACGCGCGATATCACGGCCGCCTGTTGCGACTTCGGTACCGAGAACTTCTCGTACAGGACACCGTCAATGCGGTACCGCACACGGACCTCACGCTCGAACGGCTCGACGTGAATGTCGGACGCACGCTCGCGCACGGCGCCCGAGATCAGAAGATTGATGAGCTTGATGATCGGCGCTTCGTTGGCCAGATCGAGAAGATCGCGTTCGGACTCGATGGTATCGAGCGCGTGCACGGTCCCTTCCTCGTCCTCCATCGAAATACTCTCGATCATGTCGGCAGCATCGGCGCTCTGCTGCTCGAAGTAACCGTCGATGATCCCCTGAATGTCCCGCTGACGGCAGAGAACCGGCTCGACGACCCCTCCGAGAAGAAGCCGCAAATCGTCCAAAGGAAGCAAGTTAGCGGGATCGGTCACCGCCACAAGAAACGCGTCGCCGTTGCGCCGGTAGGGCACCATCTGATATTCGCGGATAAAGTTGATCGGCACCTTCGTCGTCAACGACGAATCCACTTGCTCGCCGATGTGAAGGTCGAACGGTATATCGAACTGCTCACTCAGGGCCTCAATGATGTGATCCTCCTCGACGTAGCCCAGATCGAGCAGGATGTCCCCGACACGCGTGCTGGGTCGGAGCTTCTGCAACTCGAGAGCCTCTTTCACCTGTTCCGGTTCGACATACCCCAAACTCAGGAGTCTGTCACACAATCCGGAGCGTTGTTCAGCAGGCATGGATTACCTCTTGATGTCTCCGCGACCGAAGACTTCGGCGTCCGGATCGAACTGCTCACCCACGGCCATTCCAGGACGCGACTCCGATCGCATGTACTGGCGCTTTTTGATCTTCTTGATGAATCCCTTTTCGAACAAGGCATCGACATTGGCGTCGCGGAATTCATTCATTCGGTGCGCTGTTAGCCGCTCGAGTTCCATTCCTTCCTTGATAATGTGCGGTGTCATCAGAACGACGAGGTTCTGCTTGAGTCGGGTCGTGCCACGCGCACCGAACAGCCATCCGACCAGCGGAAGGTCGCCCAGAACGGGCGTCTGCGTCTTCGAATGGCCGGTGTTCTCCGTGATGAGCCCGCCGATGATGGCCGTCGATCCATCCTTGACCACGACATTGTTCTCAATGGACGACTTGCTGAACGTCGGGCCAAGCTCATTGACGTCGATCTCGCCGCCACTGGCAATACTCGACACCTCGATTTCGACCTCGGTCGAGATATAGTCGCCCTCGTTGATGTGCGGCGTAACCGTCATCTTGACACCCACATCCTCGCGCGAGATGCCCCCACCGTAACTCGACAGATTGCTGTAGTTGTTCGTGTTATCGGAGTACCGGGGGTTATACGAATAGCCCGACCGCATCGTCGGCACCGGAACCTCCTGGCCGACGATGATCTTCGCCGTCTCGTTATCCTGGGTCGTGAGGTTGGGTTGCGACAACACATCGAGGTCCGTCATCTTGTCGATGGCCGTAAGCAAGAGCGGCACATTGGGAATCGTGACCGGCGTCAGTGTGCCATCCGCACTAGGAATGACCACCTGCGTCGTGCCATCGAGATAGCCCATGTTCAGGCCTGAGCCACCAAGGGCGGTAAGGGGGCCTTTCGTGAGCACTTCGGCCAGCTTGGCCACGTTGTTCAGGCCGACAACACCGTGCGTGTCCTTCTGGAACGCCGCCGTCTCGACGCTCAGCGTGTAGTTGTCCGTGATCTCGACCTGCAAGATGATCGCCTGGATATGCACTTGGCGCGTAGGCACGTCGAGCATCGCGATGACCTCGCGCAGCAGGTTGTAGTCTTGCGGCGACGCAAGCACCAGCAGGGCGTTCGTCTGCTCGTACCGCGTGATCAGAACCTTCTTCTCGAAGGGCTGAATCTCGCCCGTCTGGGTCCCGCCTTCCGCGCCCTTCCGAGGCTGAGTTCCCACCAGTGCGTTGAGAGCGGTCTCGACACCTTCGGCATCGGCGTTCATCAACTCGTAGACATGCATGTTGTTGGCTTCGTACGGCGTTGGCGTGTCGAGCCTATCGACAAGGTCCCGGACGCGCTCCATCATGCCCGACGTGGCCACGGCGATGAGGGCGTTGAGGCGCTCATCGGACACAATCCGCAGTATCTCTTCGCGCGCGCCGATCACCAGGGGGGCCGAGGCGCCCGGCACTGTGGGACGCGTCGGGCGCACCGGACTCGTCGTCGGAGTCCGCGCCGCCGCCTGCGCGCCTTGATGAGCCTGGGTGCCGCCCATAAGCACCTGGTCGATCTGGTCGGCCAATACCTCGGCGCGCGTATACTCGAGCGTGAAGATCTCCATCTCGGTCTCAGAGCCGGGCACGTCGACCTCCTCGAGAAACGAAGCGATTCGCCGCATGCCGTCGGCCGTGTCGTTGATGATGAGGGTGTTTGTGGGCAGATACGAGTCGACGCGACACACCGACGAGCCCAGCACCGTGAGAATCGTGGCCAGATCCTGGGCGTTCGCGTACTGCACCGTGACCACGTTCGTCTGCAAGGTATCGTACCGTTCGGGAATCGGATCGGCGCCCTCACCCATGTGCGTCTTCTCGCGCGCATCACCCGTCTTGACCACCTTGACCAAATGGCCGTCGAGCGTCTCCATCAGGCTGAATCCACGCGTGCTGAGAATGGATTCGAGAACCTGATAGGCCAACTCGGGCGGAATCTCATCGTGGGTGATGACCGTGACCGGAATCGAGCCAATATTCGGATCCACGTCGAAGTTCTTGCCGGTCATCCGAGCAATCGCCTCGATCACGGTGCTCAACTGAACATTGTCGAAGTCAAAGGACACCGGCGTGGACGCCGTCTGCCCTTCCTTGGGAAGGTTGTTGGAAGGATTCGACGTGATCTCGGATGAGGGCGGAGGCGGCACAAACCGCTCCGTGCCGCGCGACGGCATCACCGACTGAGGCCGAATCGGCTGCGGCCGGATCGGCATGGGGCGACTCGGCGCCGGCACCGTCGGTGCAAGCACGGGCGGCTCCTCCGGAAGCTCTTCCACCGGCTCTTCGACGGGCACCTCGTCGACCGGCACCTCGTCGACCGGCACATCCTCGACCGGCATGTCGTCGGCCGGCACTTCGTCGGCGGGCTCCATCGGACCCCACGGCCTGGGTGCGGTCTCGCCGTTCTCGTCAAGGACCTCGTCCTGCGCGTACGCCACGACACCGACCACGCCCAGCACAAGCACCATCAGCAGGGTTCGCGCCAACTCTCTCGTGTTCACAGCATCCCTTTCTTCAACTCCGGCAATGCCTCCGTCGCGGCAACACAACCGGCCCCACACCGCTACTCCAGCCGATACGTGCGCTCGACCGGTTGGCCATCTCGCAGAATCCCAATGCGGAAAACCGACGAATCCCGGTAACGATTGATAAGCTGAATAATCTTCTGTTCGCTGTCGATCCGTTCGTTGTTGATCGTCTGGAGAACGTCACCATCCTTCAGGTCCAGCGTTTCGGCCAAGGGAATTTCCTCGAGATTCGTGGCCGTAATCCCCAGAACGTTGCCGTTCTCATCGCGCTCCATCCGAGGCTGAACCTTGGTGATCAAGTCGGCGTAGTTCACGTAGAGCTGGCGCACGAAATCGTTCTTGTTCAACGAAAAACGATCGGGGGCCGAAGACGTCGTAGGCCGAACCGTGGACGCAGCCGGCGAGGCGGAAGCCAGCTGGGTGTCTTCCTCCTCGTCCATCCGGAGTACTTCCTTCTTGCCGTTGTTGAGGATGATCACCTTTCGGGCGTACACCTCCTCCAGAAGCACGTTCTCCACAATCGCATCGCCCAAGCCATGAACATGAATCTCTCGCGTATCCTTGTTCTCGATGGTTGCCGACGCCAGGGGATCCTTGGGACTCGTCGAGACCGTGCCCCGGAGGGACAGATTCAATGTCGTCTCTTCCACATCGGTCTGGGCCGGCTCGGGCGGTGGCGCTTCCACCTCGGGCTCATGCACCTCGTCGCCCGCCGGGCCGAAAATCCGGCTACGGATAATGCCTTCATACTGGTCGCGCGACTGCACATTGTGAAGCACGGCCGCTACATCCACGCTGGAATCCAGCCCCATCGGCGATTCTGCGTACGGATTGGGCATCTCCTCGAGCGCCTTCCTCACAACAGCCCCGCCGGCAACAAGCACCCCAACAACAAGCAGAAAATCGATCAGCGTGAATACTCGCCGTATGACGAGACCCTTCAGCATCGCTCTTCTTCACACTCCCAAACGGAAAGGCTCTACACGCCGGACCGCGCAAGCCCTCTCGCTAACCGACCCTGGTCGATGATGACCCGCAGACACACGAGAACACACATCTCTTACGGGTAGAACGCTTCGAAAAGGTGGCAGGTTGACAGGCCTTAACCGTTGAAAACAAACCACTTACCACGCGATACTCATTGCCCGACAACGCGCCCGATCCGTTCCCCGCAGACGGTCTCGCGCGCATAGCGACACAACATCTTGGAATCCCGTCGTGCACCCACACAACATATGGTATACCACCGCCTCGTGACGGGCGGACGGGAGAGCGGGATTCTCGAGCGCCTACCGCCCGTCACGCTCACGCGTTCTGGCCAGATCCCGAAGGTATTTCTTGTATTCCCGAAGCGCTATCCGGCGCCCCGAGCTCGAACCGGCGGGCGCTGCTTCGCCGCCCTTCCCGGCGTCGATCTTCGCGGCATCTTCTCGAAGCGCGGTCTGGGTCTCGACATCGATTCCCGCGACGTACTTCTCGCCGGTGGTCGAGTCGGTCACGATATCGAACTTGCCCCGCGCGCCGGCGACGACCAGATAGCCGACTTCGTCCCGGTACTGGAGGTACACCAGCACCTCTTCGTTTTCCTTGAATGTCGGCATTCCGACGGCCTTGGTCACGATCGATCCGACACAACCACCCGGAATCCGAACTTGGATGAGGGTGCTCTTGTTGATGGCACCCTTCACCACATCGTCCGTCTCGATAGTGACGTCCGTAACGATGCGCGTCCCATCGCCGACGATCCAGTGACTGTTGACCTCGGTCACCTTTCCCGTGATGATGGGATCGGAAGCCTCCTCCAGTTGCTCCGTCGTCACGTAGATCACGGAGGCTGATGCGGCCGGCGCCCAGCCGAGTGCCAGCGCGACAAGGATCAGGGCGGCCGCCGCCCGGGCCCGCCGCCACCGCAGCGCTACGCCCAGGATCACGATGGCGGCCAACGCCATGGCCAGAACGCCGGAATGCACCACAGCCGCATTGGTCATTGCGACGCATACCCGAGCCGCCTCCAGAAGCCGGCTGTGCCGAAGGAGAAAGGCGGCGGTCTCCGGGGCCGCCTGATAGTAGGCATCCACCAGCGCCGCGCCCAGCGCCGTATGTACCAACACGCCATCGCGGAAGCCGCGTAGCCCGTCGGAGAGGCGTTCGCCCGTTACGCCGGCAAGGATGACATTGAGCGGGCACATCTGGAGTTCGTCGCCGAACATCGGCATTTGTCCGGTAAGCATCTGGCTAAGCGTCTTGCCGGTATCGACGCTGACAATTTGGCCGGTGCTTCCGTCATACTTAACCGGCGTGCCGACATTCTTGTTGGCCATGTCGAGGAGGTTGCCCGTCTCGTGGAACACCTCCGAAATGAACAGGGTGTTGTAGTCGGTGTTGTTCCCCTCGATCGAGTTGAAGTCCTCCGGCGCAAGTCCGTCGGGCGCCATGCGCGAGATGTCATAGCCGTTGAGCGGATTGAGGGTCAGCGTATAGGTTGCTGGGAACTTCGGAAGGCCGCCAATGGCCTCGATCTCCTTCGGCAGGCCGCGCAGGAAGAAGCGGCCCTTATAGTAGATCTGCAACTCGGGATCGTAGAGGCCGGTCATGGTGCTGATCAGGGGCACGCGCGACGTTGTGGGGTCGCTATCCGTATCGGCCCACGCCACCACATGACCACCGCCAATGGGAACCGACGGAAAATCCTCACGCGTCTGAGTCCGAGCCCAGTGCGTGAGGGTGAACCAGTCTTCCTGGCTACCGCGCGGGTACAGGAACGATACGCCGGCCACATCGTCCGGGGCGAGATCCTGCCACCCGCCGATCAAGTTGTCGGTACCGTCATCCACGTAGAAGTAGACCGGCCACATCGTGGGCGTCACGCCGACGCGCTGCAATGTGTTCGTGCTGTCGCGCATCGCAATCACAGGACTCTCCACGAGAAGCGGGACATCATCGAGAACGCCGCCCTGTTCGAAGAGTTCCAGGTTGTTGAGCGGCGTGTGGCCCAGACTGCACACATGACCGATCTCGTGAACCAGCGTGCTCTTGAGATCCGCAAGGGGGTCCTGGCCTGGCACCAGCGTACGGTGCAGATCGCCCGCGATGATAATGTCCGCCTTGATGATCTGACCGCCGGACACGGGGAAACCCACCTCGCCAACGTCGACATCCTGCTTCGCCCCGGGAAGGGGCTCGACGGTAATGTCAATCGGGAAGATCGTATCGTCGATTACGTACGTCAGCAGCGTAACGCCAAGCACCAGGTCGCCGACACCGATACTGTAGACGTCATCCTCGACATCCATGGCGACGAAGTTGATGAGTTCGCCGCCGCCGCTCGTCGAGAAGTCGAAAGGATCGGACACGTTGTTGGTGAACCGGAACTTGATGTACGAGGTCGGCACATCTTCCCAGACCTTGAACGCCTCCTTGACTATCTCGATCTCTTCGGAGGTGAAGCCGTTCTGGCCGGATTCGATAGTGAACTCGACGCCCTCGTTGTCACCGCTCACGTCGCCGTCCCCATTGACGTCCATATACTGGAAAGGCCAGAGCGCGTACTTCAGCTTCAGATCATATAGCCCATAGCCGCCGATGGGGAAGAAGGCGTAGGCCCGCGACGTCATACCCAGGACAAGGAAGAGCGCCAGAACCAACGGCATCGCGCGGCGCAGTCGGAGTTGCACGGTGAAGAATCCTCCTTTCCGAACGGACGCACCCAGCAAGGCAAGCGCGGCCAGAGCCACCACCAGCGCATCGCCGCCACCCGATCCCGATCCGGGCGGGAGACCGCCCTTGACCGATCCGATCGCACCAAAACAGCCGCGCGGCGTCTCGCGGGACGGCAGATTCTGATACGTGAACCCGCCCAGTTTGGTGTCCTCGGTGTAAGTGGACAAATCCACCTTGGTGTAGTTGCGCACCGACACGTCAAGCGGACCCGTAACGGGGAAACCGCTCGGCGGGAAGTCCACCACGATGGAAGTGCCGTCGTCGGCTACCGAAACGATGGGCATCTTGGTTTCGCCGAACAAGACCTCGACCTGCGGCTGGGCATTGAACGACGCCCCCCGGATAGTCACCGGGAATGCCGCTTGTGTCCCACGGTCGGGAATGATGCTCGTGATCGTCGGACTCGGCGAGAGCGCGGTCGACGAGACGGAGAAGAGGTCGTCGCGGCTTCGCTCGCTGCCCGTGTCCGGATTCCTGATAATCACCACGATGGGATCCTGCGGAACCGACCCGGCTTCGTTCGCCAACGTCATATGGATCGCGGTGCTGCTCGCCGAGGTGATCGTTACGGCGTAGCCGCTGATGACCACCGTCGGTCGGGAGCCGAAACCCGATCCCGTAATCACCAGCGCAACGGACTGGCCCGGAGGAATCGTCGCCGGCAAGACGCTCTGCGACACGCCCTCGATACGGAGCGAGTACGGCCCGAAGATCTCCTCTTCGGTGCGGATGGCGTTGGTCCGGCGATGCTTGCTGCTACTGGTCCGCACCCAGTTGAATCCACTGGTGTCGACACGCCGGCCGGCACGCGGCCCCGAACCGATGCGGTTTCGTCCCGACGCATCGTACTTCGTCACGAGTGGGCCATCCATGTAGTACTGCGTCTGCGGCTCCGAGAAGGTAGACACAAAGCCCAGGCCGCGGGCACCCCACGGGTACTCGGCGAAGATGTCGAACTCATCCGGAGCGGCCGACGACGAGGCGAAGGTGTCGGGATCCGGTTCCGTGGGCGTGTTCGGACCCCAGCAGACGATGCCGACACGGAAATCATCGCCGACATCGATACGCGTCGAGGGCCGGATCACCACGAAGAAGTCAGGACCCTTGTCCGCATCCGTCTCGAGTACGCCGAAGGTCGGCTGCACCCACTGACGGCGTCGCGCCTGTTGATTGCGCGGCATGGGCCAGTCATCCGTCCCGGGTGTCGAGAAGACGAACTTCACCTGCGTCTCGGGCTCACCCACCTCACCAATCAGCAACGGAGGCCCGTCCAGTTGGAGCGGAATGTCGATGTCCGAATCGAACACGCCGTTGCGGTTACCCGCAGCCCGGTCGTTGTCGCGGTAGATGGCGACACCGCTGACTTCCTGGTCTTGATCAAGCGGCAGGAGGTCCTGTCGCAAGGTGAACAAGTACTCCGTCGAATCCTCCTCGTCATATTCCTCGTAGAACTCGACGATGATCTGCTCAAGGAACGTGGGATCCTTGACCAATGTCCAGGCGCCATCGCGCGGCGTCCCACTCAACAAACGCAACTGGTTGCCGGAATTGCCGGTAACCTCGAAGGGCTCATAGCCCGAATCCACGAGACAACAGCCGGCAAACCGATCGGCGCCCCAGTTCGCGCCGGGCACCGTGAATGTGCCGGGGCCACCGGTACCGGTCGCGCCCTGAGCGAGGATGTTCTCGGGACGGTTCGTGGCCGCGTCGATACCGAGGACGGCCACAGGCGGGCCACCCGGCACGACGGTCTGCGGCCGCTTGGTCATGTCAACGATATCGACCGGCACATTCGCCTCGAGCATGTCGTGCCCGAAGAAGTCCTGCACGGGCGCCTCTTCCGGGTTACTCTTCACGAAGGCGCTCGCACTAAGGGCCGCCTTTGGCATGAATTTGACGCCCGCCGAAGTGTCGCCCGTGCGACCCGGCAGCGACGCAGGAATGAACGCCCGGAACTGCTCGAAGCTGCGAACCTTGTTCGAAGTGCATATCGAGATGAACAGATCGTCACCGGGATTCTCATCCGTCGCGCTGAGCGCCTTGGCAACCGAGGGATCCAGCGTCGTCGCCGCCACCTGATTGCCCAGGGACTTCTCGGATGATCCGTACGCCAACGCGAGGACATCGAGTCCGTCCACATTGTCACCGGCATCGAGACCCAAGTTGTCCGCGGTAATCGCAGCAACCACCGTGCCCGTTCCCGAGTAGAAGATGTCACCACCCCGGAGTAACGACGGGCCGCTGGGCGCCACCGAGAAGAACACCTGGCGCGCCGTTGTCGGCGGATTAGGCACGAATATCGCATCCACATCGTCGCCGTTCTGAAGCCCCATACCCGAAGGGCTCTGCCAGACCGTGAACGATCCGTCGCCCGTCGACACAAAGATATGAGCGCCGGAGTACACCGACCCGAGAGATGGCGAATCGGCCGAGAGCGAGAAGTAGACCGCCGCCCCGTCCGGAAACACCGGTTCCTCGGCGGGATCGCCGGCCTCATCGAAGAGACATAACGCGTCGATATCGTCTTCGTCGCGCGTTCCCGAGGCCGGCAACAGGCCTACGCCGCCCTCGTCAAGGGCAACACTGTTCGAGCCGAGATTGGCAAGCGGCGAGGTCCAGAAGACGTCGCCGGCCGCTTCCTTGCTGGTCTGAGCGGCACGGACGGCCGTGCCCGACTTGCCTTGGGCGTTCTCGTCCACCGAGAAGTGCCAGTAACCGCTCTGCGCCTGAGTCAGCGAGAGCGTGTCGGAGGTCAACACGCTTAGGGCGTCGATGTTGTCGCCGGCCTGGAGGCCTAGCTGCGACTTGAACGCGTACCACTCGTTGGTGCTGTCGTGGCCGTAGTATACGTCGGCAGGACGCGAGTTGACGTCGTTCAGGTTCACCGCCGAACCGGCGGCGCCCAGGGCATTCTTGTCGACGGAGAATAGCGCCCATTGCCGCTCCGCTTCGCCCTCGCCCTCGCCCTCGCCTTCACCCTCGCCTTCGCCTTCACCCTCGCCTTCGCCCTCCGAAGGCAGGAACGAGTAGCCGCTACAACCATGGACCACGCCCGCCTGCAAGTCGAGGCCCATGTCCTGATGCGGGACAAGCCACCGCTGGCGCGGCACCAGATGGGCGACCCAGGCATAGTCATCCGAATCAGCCACGCCATCGCCGTTCAGGTCGTCGGCCACGCCGTCGCCATCCAGATCGACAGGCTCCGCCTTCGGCGTCTTCGAGTTGGGCCACCAATGAAGGTCGCTCAGCGGCACCACCAGGTCGTAGATGGCCGGTACGCCGAAGTAGTCCTTGAACGGCTGGCCGTGGAAGGAGCCGTCTTGGTCCGTGTCTTCCCAAAGGAGAATACCGGATTCCGGACTCTCGCCATCGGGATCAAGCCCATTCAGATGAGACGGGTCGAAATCCGGCCCCCAGAAGGCCACTACAATCTCGTCCAGCCACTGCTCATTCTTGCTATTGACCACCGGATCGTTACACCCGGCTACGTTGAGGCCCAGCATAGCCGTGTGGGTACTCGACGCGTCTACGTGCTGCTTCAGCATGCGCGCCTGAGCGTCCTCGGGGTCCCATTGGCTGACATATGGATACTCGCCCGGAGGCAGGGCGGCCGGCCACGTGTCGTACTCCGGCAGGGCCGGCTGGTCCGGCGGCAGTGGGAAGAAAGGCGACCGTGGCCCGTACGGCGGCACATCGCGTCCCGGAATCCTGAATGGTACTGTCTCATACGGGAACTGACCAGGGTCAAACACGTCGTCAAGCGCGAAGGGGATGATCAAGGAGAAGCTTCCGTCCATGGCGATCACAGGGAGTGAGAAGGAACCATGGAGATACCAACTGATGACACCGACACTGTGTCCGTTACGGAATCGCGCCTGCTGCAACCCGTAAGGGTCAAGCCACGCATCGAACCACGTTCCGGCATCCGGCCAGGCGGTAGCCGAACTCCGGGCTGAATAGCCAAAACAGACATTCGCACCCCCCAGAGCCTCGGCATAGTAGAGGTCCGTTCGGCTATCCTCTTGATACAGCGAATCGGAGTTGTACGTCAAAACAAGGTCATGGACCTCAAGACCTCCCCGAACAGGCTTCGTGCTCAATGCGTTGACCGTACGTTGGTTCCACCACGGCTCATCAAACCACCGCGAGTCGTCTTGCCAAGCGCTTAGGACGAACCACAGGTCAGTATCGGGATCATAGGCCCGCAACCCGGGACCTGGAATCATACTGTCCAGGTAAATGCCGCCGTCCCAGTGGCCGGTCTTCGCATTGTATCGTCTCGGCTCGATGAAGGTGCGGAAATCCGCACCGACCGTCATGCCGGTTCCATCTCCGCCCCACATCGAGACATCCTGGAATCCGGTATCCGCCCTGAAGACCACGAAGTAGTCCGAACAGTATTCGCTCTCCGTGCGGTCTCCGAGAATTGTGGCAAAGTTGTCCGGCACCTCCTCAATACAACCGCTCGGCTCTACGTGATCGGGGCGACGATATCCGTCGGCGAAACGCAATGTGGTCTTCCACCAAGGATCGCCGCCGTCCGGCGGAAAGGCCTCATACTCCCACAGGCCGGCCGATTCCATGCCGATACCATAGTAGACACCGTAGGGATTAAGCGGAAAATCCCCATTGAAAGCGATACCACCCGTGGCGCTCATCGTTGGAGGATCGAACACGCCGTTGTTGTTGGTATCGTGCCAGACCCAGAGCCCGTTGAACGAGAAATCCGGTCCGTACGGATTGTCGTAGGAGATATGCTGAGCGGTGGTAATGTCATCGAGGCCTTCGCGCGGATCAAAACCGCCATTGCCCCGTTTGGGATTGAAAGGATCGGCGCCGATGTCCGTCATCACCACATTGACCTCGGTGATCATGGCCGCATCGTCGCGATAGTAGCGCGTTTCCGGCGCCACGGTAAGCGGGTCTTCGTAGATAGCGGGATGATGCGGAGCGGTCGAGTGAACATTGATGCTGATAACTGGCACCCATGTCTCGAGCGAAAACAGCTGGCGCAAATTCATGAGTTCGCCGGGGACATAATCCAGCATCTTCGAGAGACTATCCCACCTCGGTCGTGTGTGTTCTGCCAACGGCGTGTACATGTACTTGGGCCAGTTCCACGTGTCGAAGTAAGTGTAGCTCGACTTGCCGGCAATCGAGCCCGTGGCATCCCACACCGCGAAACTCGACGAATACGCCGTCTCCGGATCGAAGGACTCGCCCTCGGCAGGATTCGGATTCGAGTACGAATCGCGCAGCTCCCCTTCGTCATTCGTTAGCACGATGCCCCGATGCAGATCGGGAAACACCATTTGCGCATCCAGCACTTCATAGGCCATGGTGAGCTGGCTGCGCCACGTGGCCGAGGTGCGCACGGCAAGGATGTACGACTCTCCCTCGAGCGTATTGTCGTTTGCCTCCCCGGTGTACACCGGATAGTCGGGGTTGCACGCTGTGCCGGTGCCGATGAAATCCAACTCGTAGATGAGATTGCCCTGCGTGCCATTGGTCAGCTCACCGACGGGCGCCCCCGTGTTACTCCATGTGAACAGAAGCGTATCGTGCCCATCAAGGACATAATTGTCCTCATCCCTAGCCGACTTGCTTTCTCTGAAAAGGCCGAACTCGAGAATATCGGAAGCCGCGGGCCCGGCATAGTTTGCATAGTCGAGATCCTTGGGCAGCCGTTTGTCCTGCTTTATCCGGTACTTCAACGACCGCAGGACCCGATCCTCGACAACGGGAACCTCCATCTGGCCGCCGCCGGGCAGATCGACATTGGCCGTGCCTTCGCTATAGCCCATCGTGAAGTTGTACAGCGGCACCCAGTCCATGAGCGGCACAAGGGATTCCTTGTCGCGGACAAGGTCTTTGCCCGCGAACGAGGCTGACTCGCCCACGGTCCGAGCCCACTGACACGTTTCCTCACCCTCGCCTTCGCCTTCGCCTTCGCCCTCACCCTCGCCTTCACCCTCGCCTTCGCCTTCACCTTCGCCTTCGCCGGGTTGCGGCAGCACCATGATGAAGTCCTCGCGCTGGAATGTGTCGGGCGCCCCAGCCTCGAACGTCACCGTCAGCGTCACGGTGTAGATCCCGGGCGTGACGTAGCGATGCACCGGCTCGCGCTCGAAACGATCATCGCCCAGTTGCGTGTCGCCGAAATCCCACACGTAGCCCACCGGAGGATTGGTCGCGGGATATCGAGTCAGGTTCTCGAACGTCACCTGGAAATACGACTGGCCGCCATGGCGCGCAATCGCACCGTAGCGCGGACTCGCATCGAAGTTGGCGAAGGGCTCCTTGAGAACCTCAATGTAGTCCAGCTTGACCTCTTTGTCCTGGACATTGTCGAGATCCGTCACGATCAGAGTGACGGTGTACTTGCCGGCGCTCGCATAGGCATGCACCGGATCGCGCTCCGCCGACGTCTGGCCGTCGCCGAAATCCCAGAGGTAGGTCTTCACGTCGCTGTTGTAGACGCTCGTGAAGGTAACGCTCTGCCCAATGGCTGCGCGGACAAGATCCGCGTAGAAATCGAGCGACGGCGCCTCGGACGCCACCAGCATGTGCGTCTGGTTCGACTTGTTCGCCGTCGAGCGGACCCAGTACTTCACGGGACTTGCATCTTGGCTGTGGTCCGCTTCGACCCGCGTCTCATAGAGGCGCGTGTCCGGATTGAACGCCCAGTAATTGTGCTGAGGCGGATTCTTGAAGAACGTAATGAAACCCAGACCGCGCGCACCCCACGGATACTCGGAGAAGATATCGAACTCGTCGTGTGGCTGCGTCGGCGGAGCCGGATCGGTGAACGTGTCGGGATCCGGCTCGGTCGGCGTGTTCGGACCCCACGACACGATGGCCACGCGGAAGTCGTCGCCCTTCTCCATCTGCCGGGTCGTTCGAATCACGATGAAGAAATCGGCGCCCTTTTCGGGATCCGAGGGCGATACGCCAAAGCTATCCGGCACCCACTGCCGCAGGAGCGGCTGTTCGGTGTAGGGCTTCGGCTTCTGCCGGCCCCCTTCGAAGTGGTCGGTGCCCGGCGATGAGAACACGAACTTCACCTGGCGTTGCGGCTCGCTGGGCACGCCGATCCACACGGGCGCATCGTCCAGCGTCAGCGGGATATCGGTCTCATCGAAGATGCCATTCTTCGAATTCGGATTACTGGGAGCCCAGTCATTATCCCGATAGATCGCGACGCCGCTGAGGGCCTGATCGATGTGCAGCGGCTGCAGGTCGGTGTTTGGATTGAACTTCAGGTCGAGGCCAATGTCGTAGAGCTCGACAATCACCTGCTCAAGGAACGTCGGATCGGAGACCACACGCCACACCCCATCCTGAGGCTCGGCGTTCGGGTGCTCGAGCGTCAGTGTGCTCCCGTTGTACCCCGCGATCCGGCACCCCTCGACGCCGGAGTCGCCCCGGGCGATGAGCCACTGCCCGACGACATCGGCGGTCCACGTGACGCCCGGCGTCAGGTACTTGCCCACCTCGGATCGCTGCCCGTTCGTACCGGAGGCAATCGTGGCATTCGCGCGATTCGTCGAGGCATCGATTCCCAGCACGGCAATCCCCGGGCTCCCCGGCTTAATCGTCGTCGCTGCCGAGGTGAACCGCACGACCTCGCACGGCACATTGCACTCGAGCATGTCGTGACTGTACCAATCCTGCACGGCCCCTTCTTCCGGATTCATCTTGGTGAACGCGTCGACCACGGGATAGAACTCCGGATAGAACCGGATGCCGCCCTTCTGCTCTTCGACATTGACCCGGCCGGGCAACCTCGCCGGAACCAAAGCGCGGAACTGCTCGAAGCGGCTGATCTTGCTTGACGTCTGAACCACGATGAAAAGATCATCGCCATCCGAATTGCCGCCGAGGGCCTTCGCCCCGTCGCCCGACGGCATCTTGGCCATATCCACGGTAACCGGATGCGCCGCCCAGCCATCCGCGCCAAACGCGGCCTTCGAGCCATCGCCCCAGCCCTCGCTCAGAACGACCTCGGCCGGAACACCCAACGCATCGAGCGCACTCGGCTCCTCGCCGCTCTTGCCGCCGGTCCGATCCCTGAACGGCACTTGCCACCGCGTGGCCGGCGTCACACGCAGTACCCAGGCGTAATCCGCCGCGTCGGCGATCCCATCGCCGTTGAGGTCGTCGGCATTGAGATCTCCGTCCAAGTCAATGGGTTCAGGACTCGTGGGCCATTCCAGGCCATCGAGCGTCACAACGCGGTCGCCCGCCGTGTAGTCGAACACACCATTGCCATTGGCATCTTCCCACAGCGACACACCGGTAAGCGCCAACACGCCTGTCGGATCGACCGGCAACAAATCGCTCGGCTTGAATTCCGGTCCCCAGAAAGCCACCGTAATGTTGGAAAGACATAGGGGATCCCGCGAATTCACAGCGGGGTCATTGGCGCCCACCACGTTGATTCCCAGCATGGCCGTGGCAAGACTCGCACTCTCCGTGTGCTGCTTCAACAGCCGCGCCGCGCGCAACCCTTCTGGATTCGGCGCCTGCCCGGTGAACCCCTCGGGCCAATCGGCCATATGGGGATACCGGCCCGCCGGCAACACGTCGGTGGAGATACCCCAGCTTCCATCAAGGACGGCGTGGCCGACCACGGGCCGATCCGTACCGGCCGTGTCGTTGCCGGTGTAGAGCGTGAGCGTGTCGGTAGTGTTGGCCGTAATGTGGTACTTACCGCCCTTGTGATCGACAAGCCAACGCCCGACATGCTCGTCCGGCGTCCATCCCGCGCCCGCCACCTGAAACGTCGTGACATTGCCGCTGGACGAAGCCACACCATCCACGCCGGCATCCACGATCGCCGACAACTGGGCAGGCGGCCACGTCGACTGGGTCACCAGCGTGGGTTGCGCCGGCAGTTCGTCGTAGAAGGGCGAGAGTGGCTCTTCATGCTGCGCATTGAAGAACGGAACCGTTTCAAAAGCATATTGGATTGAGGTGCGGGTGTCATCGCCATAGCCGAAACCCGCCGAAGCATCGCCCACCACCCAAACACTCCATCCGTCGAAGAAGTGCTGGCTCAGGATACCGAAGGGGTCAAGCCACGCGTCGAAACCAGTCGGCGGATAACCGCGCTTGTCATGGACGTCGACGGACGAATCGTAGTAGGTGTTATCATTCCAAAGCAGGCGGTGCAGCGGGCCGCCCACGCCACAGTTGGTCGGCGTCCTCTTGTAGAAGTCGCTGTTGGTGTTGTAGGTAAGCACCAAGTCGTGGACTTCAAAACCGCCTCGCAAGGGCTTGGCGTTGTTGGCATTCAACGTGCGCTCGGACCACCATGGCTCATCGGGATTCGAGTCCTCCGTGTCCAGGTAAGGGTTGTGGCCAACCCAACTGCCCGTGTTGGGGGGCACCATGTTCGAGAACCACAGCCCGCCGACGTAGGTGCCCGATGAGGCGTCATAGCGGCGGGGCTCGAGAAACACACGGAAGTCCACACCCAGCGACATCCCTGTTCCGTCACCCGGCAGCGCCTGTGAATCGGCGTAACCGCTGTCCGGCCGGAACACCACAAAGTAGTCCATCGCGCCGCCGTCCGGCACTTCCGTCAGGCCTCCGGCACAATAACCGCCTCGGGCCGCTCCCGTGAAGCTCAAGTTGACTTTCCACCACGGGTCACCGCCGCCCGGCGGAAATGGGATGTACTCCCACACATTACCGGGACTTATGGAGCCGGCCGGAACCATCGGGTAGTCGGCAAACGAGATGCTCGTACCGCTTTGCCCCGGGCTATCGAATGCGCCATTGTGCGAGCCATCGTCGCCATACACCCAGCAGCCGTTAAAGGCATAGTCCAGATTTGTGCCACCGTGCGATTCCGACGTGAACCGTTCGAGATCGGTAATCGGATTAAGGCCACCATTGCCCTTCGTGCCGTAGGGATCGCCGCCTATGTCCGTGAAAATAACATTGATATCCACCAGGCCGGCCCCCGAACGACCATGAACATCAATACCGATCGGGGCAGTCCAGTCCTCGAGCGAAAACAGCTGCCGGATGTCCATCCACTCACCGGTGACGAGGTCAACCGCGGATCCAAGGACATCCCACCTGGGGCGGACGTGCTCCTGGGCCGGGGTATACATCTTGTTCGGCCAACTCCAGATGTTGGGTGTCTTGACGCCGCCACCGAGGGAGCCGCTAAGGTCATATACGCCGAAACTGGCGGCGTAGCCCGTTTCGGGAGTGAAGTACTCCGCCTTGTAGAAATTGGGCGAGTAGGTATCGAGGGGGCCATCTTTGCCCCAAGGGAAGTAACCGGGCCGGTAGTCCCAGCTCATTGTCAGCATACGGGCATCCCACACGGTGTAGCCCAGCGTCTGACGGTTTGACCAACTTGGGGAAAGGCGAACGGCCACGATGTAGGCGCGGTGAGGCTCCAAACTAGACGTCACCCACCGGCGCGTAAGATGCGGCGTGACGACATCGTCGGCGTACGGCACATACGCGGCACCCCACGTGGCATCATCATACCGGTCGTCGAAATCGTTCAGGAAATCCAGCGTGTAGTCGGCGTCGTTAGAACCCGAAACATCGTAGGGCGCCCCGCGCCGATCCCATACGAGGAAAGGCTCGGCATGGTACTCGCCGTCGTAGTCCCAATAGCCGTCGTGACTCAGATTCAGTATGTTATCCGGGTCGCCGATACTGCTCCGGTCTTGAAACAAGCCGAACACGCGGAGGTCCTCTTCGTCCGGCGGCGGCCCGCTCGTATCCCATCCGCGTTCGTCCCATTTGGGATCGCGGTGTAGGCTGAAACACAGCGACTCGAGCACACGGAGGGCCGGTTTCTCCTTGGTGTATGACATCGTGAAACTGAACAGGGGCACCCAGTCGTTGCTCGGCAGAAGGCCCATACCATTGTGGTCGCCAATCATGTCCTGCACTTTGAAACTGCACGGATTGGGCGATTCGGCCGTGGACACGTTTATCGTCACATCCTGATGGCCGGCCGTCTCCGTATCGTAGTCAATCAGCTCCCACACGCCACCCGCCCCTTGGCGCAGGACCTCGAGCCGGACCATGTAGGTGCCCGCGCTGAAGAACGTGACGGCGATCTGATTGCCGAACTCGTCACCGAGCACCAGCACGCCACTCGAGAGATCGTCGGGCTCGAAAGTCGTGCCATTGGCGTCCACGTAGAATGCGCTGGTGAGCCCATTGCCCGAACCATCCATCAATGTCCAACGGCGCTGCGTAACGTGTTGAGAACCGGATGCCGGGTCGTACGTCTCGTCGCGAATACCGACGATCAAGGGCGCCGTGCCCTCGACGGGATTGACTACGTAAGCCTTCGAAGCATCGCCAAAGACGACGCTCACCGTGTAGGACGTCTCGTCATCCTTGACTTGCTCTATCTGGAAATCACCTTCGGCGAAGGAAACGGACCGGGTTCCGGGAACTGCCGTATCGACACGCGCCAACTGAAGCGCCTCGGCAGGGATGGTCACCTCGGTGGGCAATCCGCCATCCGCTCCTCGGGCGACCATAGGGCTTGCGTCTCGCCGGGCGCCCAGCGCCACCGGCTCGCCTCGATCGCCCGAGGGCAACGTCAGCACCCCCAGCATCACGATCATGCCCAGACCCAGGCCGCACGCAGCGCCAAGTGTCCTCTTAGAAGTCATCACCTGTCATACCTCCGCCAGAACAAAAAACGCCCCCGCGTCTTCGACATCGGGGGCCCCCATGAACACACTACGGATCGGGCCAAACCGGAACGGCAAACGATCACTGCCGCCCGGGGCGTTCCAACGGTCGCCACAGCTCCATGCCATTGCGCTGTCACCGGCCACTCCCGCGAAAAAGCGCCACGCACACAACACCCTCGGCCACGCGCGAAAAGACAGTACTCGCCTCTTACGGCGCATGCCTAATTCATAACACACATCACAATTTCTGTCAACAATTAAGGAGCCATGCAATTGCCTCAGTAGCATGAAGTTAGGGCAACTGACGCTCGTCAATGCGATGCCTGACTCTCCTTGGTTTGCGGCCGCGCGCGCAAGGCCATCACCGCCCGCGAGAACGCGCCGCTTGCCGGCAACCCCAGACTTCTCGGTCCGACCTAAGGCGAAAGTATATCACCTGCCCCTTGGCTAGTCCAACTCCTTTTATTAGGGGAAAAGCTCACCAAGACGCGTCTTGGGACAGTACCGGCCGGGCAGGTCAAGCGTTACCGCACACGGTTCAAGCGAGGCCGGATTACGGCACGCCAATGCCCTCAAGCGCTGACCGGACATTGTCAAGAATGTCCTGCGTCACCACAAACACCTCGCGATACCCCCGGGTCAACGCGTAACGCCGCCGCGCATCGTCCGGCGTCGTGTTGCCGATCTCGAGCGGGCCCAACACCACCTCATCCTCCGGCGTGCGGGCGGCTCCTTCCGCAGCGCACGTGGTCACCGCGACCCGGAACATCGGCTCGGCAAGGCCGTAGGGACTCAGATCGCCCGGAGCCGATTCGGCCTCGATGCCGAGGGCGTTAACCGAAGCCACCGCGTTGAGAACGGCCTCGACGTCGCTCTGACTATCCAACCGCGCCCCCTTCGGCTCGCGTATTAGCCACTTCCGGTGCACTTTCTCGAAGAGGTATCGGCGCTCTTCAAGCTGGAGCGACACGCGGATGGCGTCCTCCGGCGCGAAGCGCAACAGACGCCGCGACCGGAAATCGAACAGCGTCCACGTCAGATCGCGAATCGCCCGACGCGGCACCGTCACAACCGCGCCGGTGTCCTGCTTGGCGTAGAAGGCTTCGCCATCCTCTGTCGCCCCCCCCACGAGGATCTCCACCGGCGTCCCGTCGCCATCGAAGGTCAGCGTGAAGACCATCGACGGCGTATCGAGGCCCAAGGCCATCGCCGCGGCGGACTCGGCATCGACGAATGCCGTCGCCGTGAGCACCTTGAGCGCGGTGATGAACGCGGACACCGCCTGCTGATCCGTATCGTCGCAGGCCGGTTCAACCACGCGCCAGCCGTCCTCCGGATCGTTGTCGAGCACAATGTCCACATCCGCCGTGCGGTAGTGCACTCGGCGGACCTCCGTCACCCGATGCGTCAGGAGTCGACTCTCGCGAAACGAATCGACAGACTGCGGGAACAGACTGACTACGTGGCTGTCCATGATGAACACCGCCGGCTGGTCCGCCCGCTTCGCGAACAGGCCGCCCTTCGAGTCTCCCTCGGAAAGCGAACCGAACAGGATCGTTTGCGGCGCACCCACACCGTCGGATACCGACACGCGGGCCACGGGGGGATCCAGACCGTAGTCCGCGAGATTCTCGGGCGCATCGACATGGTTTCGACCTACCGCGAACTGGATCTCTTTGACGAGATCACCGACGAGCTGCTGGTTGGCGATCCCCTCGACCGGCGCGACCATGTGCCATGCGCCATCCTGGCCTCGCTCGACGACCACCGCCACCGACTCAAAACCCTCCTCGAGATCGGCCCCGCCTTCCGCCGGCCCACTCGTGCCCTCGCCGCGCCAGAACAACGCGAACTCGAGTCGTGTGATGCCCGCCTCCCCCACCGAGACGATGTGGCGCTCCCGCAGGTCGATCAGCGGCCGGTTCAGCTCATCAAACGCAGCAACCGGCGCCAGGAACACGCCCTCGGGGCCGCCCTCGAGCATCCGTGCGTATCGGTTGAGTTGCGTCGGCTCGGCCGCGCCGAAGGCCACGCGCACACGGTGCCCGCCGTCGGTTTCGCCGCGGATGGTCAGGACCGGCTCGTCGAGTCCGTAGATCTCGAGGTCGGCATCGGCCACATCGAGACTCCGCTGATTCGAGAGGCCCGCCAACGCAGCGGCAACACGCGGCCAGACAACGGGATTGGCCGGGATCGTATCGTACGGCGCCGTGACGCGCCATGGGCCGCCCGGCACGCGACTCGCGGCCACCGGCTCCTCGCCGAGCCGCGCCACTTCGAGCCCCGTGAGGGCCTCGGCCGTGAAATCAAACAGTTGCTTGGCCTCAACGGCCTTCTCGCGGCCGCGATCCTCCATGCGCAGCATCAGCCAGTAACCAAGGCACAACACGCCCAGAACAACAACGAGCATCAGCGTGGTACGCGGCTTCATCGGTATTTTCTCCGGAGTCCGTGAGCGATGAGCCCCACGGCCGCGATGACCTGGAGCGTGCCCAGCACGGAGATCCAGACAATCGCCCGCTGCTGGCCCTCCGTGAGCAGCACCGGCGGGTCTTCCTTGCCCGAAGGCCGTATGGCGATGAGCTCCTCACTCTCGGTGAGCCAGGCCATGGCGTTCAGGAAGAAGTTCAGATGCCCCGGAACCACGGTGAACTGGCCGTTTGTGGCAAAATCCGAGTCGCCTACAACCACGATCCGCGCGTCTCGCGTCTGACCGCCGTCCCCTATCGGCGCATCCGTCTTGGCGGCCACCGCCACGGCCACAGGGAGCGCGCCCTCGACCTCATCCGGCTGCTTGTAGGCCTTGCCGGCCTTGAACAGCAGCGGCACGTCCGTCTCGGCCCAGAACTCCGGTGTCGTGCGCAGCAGCGACGTTCCAGCCACGCTCGGCGGCCTCGTCTCGGCCAGCGTCACCGACCGACAGACATTCAGCACCATGTTTTGATCAAAGGCCTTCGTCACGGGGTGCATGGCGTTGAAACAGCCTTGATACTCCTCGTCCACGGCCTGCCCGAAAGGCGCTGATGAGGTGCGCAGCTCAACCGTCCACTTCGTCTCGGGCGATATCAGCACGTCATCTCCGATGACGATGCCATAGCGGTCCTTGAGCCACGGGCGCAATTGCTCAGTACGTCCTGCCACGGGCTGCGTACGGAGCCACGGATCCAACAGCATAAGAAGCCGTCCGCCTCGTTCGAGGTATTCCTGAAGCGCGCCGATTTCGGCCGGATGCAGATCGGCCTGAGGCCCCTTGAGTCCGAGGCCGTTGATTACGAGGACACCGCAATCCTCCGGTATCGAGGGCGCTGTGATCTGCATGCCGATCCGCTCAACAAGATAGGACTCGCTCTTGAGAGCGGTCTCGAGCAGTGAGGCGCCATTCTTCTCATCCGTATCCAGCACGTCTCGCTCGCCGTGGCCGGTGAGAAAACAGATCTTGGGCTGCGTGTTCCGGACGACGTTGATCAAGGCATTGGTGAACTCGCGCTCTTCGAGCCGAGGACTGGCCCCTTTCAGGGTGATCACCCGCTGATTCTTGCCGCAGCGAACGACGACCGTGCCCTGGGGTGAAGCATACGGAACGCCGAGGCCCTCGAGTTGAGCGCGCGCCACCTGCGGATCGTGGAACTCAATGTTGAGTAGCGACGTATGCTGCGCGCACTGCGCGAGAAACCGCTCGGTCTTGTCCTTCGCAATGCGCACGAGGTTGTCGTCCACCTGTAGGAAGAAGCACAGGACGTCAACATCGTTGCCGAGCGTCTCAAGCACCTGTACCGTTTGGGAACTGAGTTCGCGGCGACCCTCCTGTGTGAGATCCCACGAGCGGTTCCAGTGCTGAACGAAGGCGTACAGAACGACGCAAATCCCGAACACCAGTACCGACGAGACCACTGTGCTGAGGCCATACAGCGGTCGCCCCTCGAGGCGGGATCGGCTCGCCGCGCCCGTGATCGCGATCAGCATCCACACGACACCGGCGACCAAGGCGACCGCCAAGGCGCCCAACACGGCCGCCGTGAAGAAATCCTTGGTGAGCACGGCGAGATTGAGGCCGATCGCCAGGGCGATGAGGGCAACAACGGCAATGATGATGCGCGGCTTGCCCATCGCTACGCCCTCCACTTGCGGCTGTCGAGCGCACGAAACGTCAGGAACAAGAAGAAGGCTGTGAATAGGACGTAGTAAGCGATATCCTTCGGCTCAAAGACGCCCTGGGCCATCTCTTGCGCGTGGGCATCGAGTGGAAGCTCCTGAACCAACGCGCGCAGTAGCCCGTACAGGAACGCCACCGCCGCGCGCAAGGTCTCCGGCCACGTCTCGGGCGCCGGATTCGCCGTTGGCATGTCCTCGCCCAGCGAACCGATGATGTAACTGACCAGCCAGAGCGCGAACGCCATCGTGCCGGCGGTCACCTGGCTCGACGTCATGGAAGACACGAACAGGCCCAAGCTCATGAAGGCCGCGCCCATAAGAAAAACCGTCAGCAGGCCGAAGGCGAGAACCGCCGGTTCGACGACGACGAAATGAGCCACGATGCCAAGGTGCACGCTCAACACAGCGATCATCACGATCAGCATGCCTAGCGCCGCGAGATACTTGCCGAAAACGATGTCGCGGTCGCGCAATGGATGCGTGAACAGGAGCTCCATCGTCCCGCGATTCTTCTCCTCGGCCAAGAGCCGCATGGTCACCAGCGGCCCGATGAACATGATCACCATGCCGGCGAATACCAAGAACGGACTCAGTAGGGTCTCCTCGAAATCCGGCACGCCCGAGTATGCATACTCGGAAGGCGCCGCGGACACCTTGGCATAGAAAAGAAACGATGCCGCAAAACCCAGGCCCGTGATCACGGCGAAGGTTCCGACGACTAGATAGCCGACCGGCGTCGTGAAATAACCGGCGAACTCGCGCTTGCAGACGGCCCACGCGCCTCTCATCGCTCACCCCCCGCATCCGAGGCAATGACGTCCATGAAGACATCCTCGAGCGTACGCGTGCACTCGGCCAGCATCCTCAACCGGCCGCCGGCGCCGATGACGGCCTCCGCCACGCCCGGTGCGATGTCCGCCCCGACCAGGGCCTTGAGCCGGAATCGGCCCGCGCGCTCGGCTTCGGCAAAGGCGACTCCCGGCACCGCCCGCAGGGCCCCCAGCAACGGCTCGGCCGGGCCGTCCGCCTCCACGGTGAACGCCCGAGGCCTCCCCGCACCCGCCAGATTCGCCATGGTATCCTGCGCCACGATTCGGCCCCGCCGGATAATCAGTACCCGCCCGCACACCATGGTCACTTCGGGCAGAATGTGCGTGCTCAGCAACACGGTATGCTCCTGGGCAAGACAGCGGATCATCTCGCGGATCTCGACGATCTGCTGCGGATCCAGGCCCACAGTCGGTTCGTCGAGAATGAGCACCGGCGGGCTGCCGATCAACGCCTGCGCGAGGCCAATCCGTTGCCGAAACCCCTTCGAAACGTTCCGCACCAGGCGCGTGGCTACCGGCCCAACGCCGCACCGCTCGATCACGCGACCCACTTCCGCCCGACGACGACTTCGCGCAATGCCCTTGATTTCCGCCACGTAAGCCAGAAACTTTGATACCACCATCTCGGGATACAACGGCACCGTCTCCGGCAGGTAGCCGACGCGCCGCTTCACCTCGAGCGGCTCGGCCAATACATCAAAACCGGCCACGCGGGCGGTGCCGCGCGTCGGCGGCGAGAATCCGGTGAGGATCCGCATCGTCGTCGTCTTACCGGCGCCGTTCGGCCCCAGGAAGCCAATGACTTCGCCCTGCGCGACGCTGAACGTTACACCGTCGATCGCAGCGATCGGCCCGTAACGTTTCGTCAGACCCTCAACTTCTATCACCTTGGCGTTCTCCCAATGCACTCGCGGCTAGCACACCCTCCGATCATCCTTCATAGACCGCCTCGGTTTCAATAAGAACCGCCGAGTTCCCCCTGGTGTATACTCACCCGTGGCCATTCCGCTGAGCAAAAGACAAGACATGGGTCGCATAGGTCCCATCCCTCCTATTCTTCTCATTCTTCCTATTCTTCTCATCCTTAGGGCCTTAGCCACCGCCCAGGCCGACGAACCCTTCCACATCAGCGGCGTCTATCCGCACCTCGCCATGTTCAACCACGAGAATGAATGCGGCACGGGCGCCATCGTGCCGTGGGCGAACCGCCTCTGGGTCGTCACCTACGCGCCGCACAAGCCGCTCGGTTCCGACGACGGGTTGTACGAAATCGATGCCGACCTACGCGTGGTCAAACGCGCCGAGAGCGTCGGCGGAACGCCGGCCTGCCGGATGATCCACACCGAGTCCAACCAGCTATTCATTGGACCATATGCCATCGACCGCGACGGTCACACCCGCACGATCGCGCCCGAAGCCATGCCCGGCCGCCTCACCGGCCTCGCCCGCCATCTGACCGATCCCGGCAACCGGGTCTACTGCGCCACCATGGAAGAGGGCTTCTACGAAATCGACGTCCACACGCTCGCCGTCTCCACGATTCATCCTGACGGTAACACATGCAACGACATCGCCGGCGACCTGCTGCCCGGATATCACGGCAAAGGCCTGTACTCAGGACAAGGCCGGTTGATCTACGCCAACAACGGTGAATACTCCCAGGAAGCGCGCACCAATCCGAGCATCCCGTCCGGATGCCTCGCCGAATGGGACGGCACAGCTTGGACGGTAATCCGCCGCAATCAGTTCACCGAAGTCACCGGCCCCGGCGGCATCCACGGCAACCCCCAACCCGAAACCGATGCCGTCTGGAGCATCGGCTGGGATCACCGCTCGCTCATTCTCCTGCTGCGCGACGCCGGCGCCTGGCACGCGTTCCGATTGCCCAAGGCATCGCACGCCTACGACGGTGCCCACGGTTGGAACACGGAATGGCCGCGCATCCGCGACATCGGCGAAACCGACTTGCTGATGACGATGCACGGCCTGTTCTGGAGATTCCCACGTTGCTTCTCAGCGACCAATACCTCCGGGATCGAGCCGCGCTCGACCTATCTCAAGGTCATCGGCGACTTCTGCCGCTGGGGCGACCGTGTCGTCCTCGGATGCGATGACGCCGCCAAGAGCGAGTTCCTGAACAAGCGTAAGGCCAAGGGCGCCATCGCTGGACCGGGCCAATCGCACTCCAACCTGCGATTCATCCCGCCCGATCAACTAGACGCCTTCGGCCCGCCCATCGGACACGGCGCCGTCTGGATGAACGAGTCCATCCGCGCCGGCGAGGTCTCAGAACCCTTCCTCTTCGCCGGTTTCGATCGGCGCGGCGTCCATCTCGCCCATGACAATCCCGAAGCCGTGACCTTCACCTTCGAGGTGGACACGGCCGGCAATGGTACGTGGACCAACTTGCGCAATGCGACGGTTCCTGCGCACGGATACGCGTGGATGGGTTTTCCCCCGGACGAGCGCGGTGCCTGGATACGCCTGCGGGCCGATCGCGATTGCACCTCGGCCACCGCCTGCTTCCACGATGCCGACATCGATCCTCGGGGCCGCGAGGCCGATGCCATTTTCGAGGGGCTCGCCCGCCCCGGATGCCAAGGCGCAACCGGCGGCATCCTACACGCGCGAGGCGACGACAAAAAGACGCTGCACTTCGCCGCCACGCGCATCGCCCATGGCGCCATCGCCGACGTCGGCTACTACGAGATGGATGCTGACATGACCCTCCGCCGCGTTGACGACGCCAAGACCCACACCTGGCTCAGGGAAAACGTCGCCGTGCCGACAGACGTCATCTCGGTGGACGCCGCGTCCGTCCTTTACATCGACGAGGCCGGCTGCCGGTACCGGCTGCCTAAGGGCGACGCCGCCTTCGACGCGCCGGGACCGGCGGGTCTTGAACGCCTCGACCGTGAGGTCTGCACCGAGCGCGACCTCTTCAACTGCCACGGAACCTTCTACGAACTCCCCGCCGAGAACGCCGGCGGGTTTCCAAAGATTCGCCCCATCGCCACGCACAACCGCCGGATCGCCGACTACTGCTCCTATCGCGGCCTCCTCATCATGGCGGGCGTGGCCGACGACGCCCCAACCGCGAACCGGCACATCATCCACTCGACAGACGGCCGCTGCGCCCTGTGGATCGGCGAGGTCGACGACCTCTGGCGACTCGGCAAACCCGTCGGTCATGGCGGGCCATGGAAGGATACGCGGGTGGCGGCCGGCGAGCCGTCGGATCCCTACCTCATGACCGGTTACGACACCAAGCGCCTCGAGATCTCGCACAGCGCCTCGACGGCGGCGCGGTTCGCCATCGAGATCGACGCCACCGGTGGCCGCTGGTTGCCCTATGCCACCGTCGAAGTACCGCCAAGCGAGGTCTACCGGCACGGGTTTCCCGAGGGATTCAATGCCTATTGGGCGAGGATCGTCAGCGATACCGACTGCACCGCCACCGCGTGGTTCACCTACGAGTAGACAGGGCGGGCTTGGCTGCGCGCGCTGAAGAACAGGGGCACCCGGGCTAGCTGTCTTGACGCACGTCCTCGCTACCCTTGGCCAAACGCTGCAGCATGCTCTTGATGTCCATCGCGCCTCGAATGGCTACATAGATAGTAACGCTTGAGTACCAGATGACACATGCCGCCGTCAACGCCATCCAAATCCAATGCTCCGGCATGGCTCAGCTCCCTTTCGATTCGGCGTTGGCCGCCTGAGGCTTCAGCAAGGATCCGACGACCATCGCGATGGACACGCAGACGTATGTGGCAATATTCGAGAGGTGGGGCCCGACGACCTCTCGCGCGAAATGACGCGTGCTCGGCAGTTGCTCCATCACGAGGAACGCAATAGGAATCGCGGCGCCGAAGAGGATTGCGCCGGCGGCACCCCAGCTATTCGCGCGTTTCCAGTAGCAGCACGCCACGAGCAGCACGCCCATGCTCGAGAGGTAGATGTTCCCGGTCACCGTCAGGTAGTCCCACAGGTTGCCGCGAAGCGGATACCACAGGCCGTAGAACAACAAGAACACGCCGATCAACGCGACAATCGATCGGCTCACGAGCAGGCCGCGCTTCTCAGACCACTGGCCCTTGTGGAACGGCCCGAGGATGTCGTTGTAGATAACGCTGGACCACGAAAGCATATAGGCCGAGTCGGTGGACATGTCGGCGGCGAGCATAGCCGCGATGAGAATGCCCATCAGGCCCATAGGCACGACCCGGCTCAACAACGTCGGCATGGCCAAAAGCGTATTGTCGCCGACTTCCTCCGGCGTGAGAACGGAGAGGGCCGCGATGCCCCAGATTACCGGTATGAGCCACCGACACAAAAAGAAGAAACTGGTGCGCGTATAGACCTGCCGGCCCGTGCGCGTATCCTTGGCCGCCAACAAGCGCTGGATGGTCGTCTGCCACGTCAGCACCATCGCCAGGCTCAGCAAGGCGTTGGCCACGACGTACTCCCAGCCCATCTCAGCATGCAGGAACGGATTGAATCCGCCCGCGCCGTAGTGCGCCTGAACCGTCGCCGTCAAGTCGCCCCATCCGACCTTCACGAGGATCAATATCGTGACCGCGAGGAGCCCGGCGCTCATGACCACGAACTGGAGGAAGTCGGTGATCAAGACGGATAGCATACCGCCGAGAACCGTGTAGACCGCCACGGACACGAGAAGGACCGTCATCGTGATCTCGAGATATTTCGGATCGAATCCGCAAACCGCCACCAGGAAGTCTCCGCCCGTCCGCAAGAACACGCCCATATTCAAAAGGCCGCCCAAGACAATCACGACGCCACTCAGCCACCGGATCCGCGATCCGAACCGCAACTGGAACAACTCGGGGATGGTCATCACGCCCGCGTCGCGCAGGGGTTTGACGCAGAACCCGGTGTAGCCGACGAAGAACATGGCCAGCGCGGCCAGGACACCGGGCGTGGCGCCGGCGAATCCGTTCTTGTAACCGCTCTGCGCGGTGTACATGCACGTGACGATGCCGAACTCGGTGGCGGCCAGCGACGCGATACCGAGATAGAGGTTCATCTCGCGGCCCGCGATAAGGAAATGCTCGACCTTGCCCACGTACCGGCGCACGGCGATACCGGCCACCATCGTCGCCACGATGTAAAGACCCACGATGCTGCCGTCAACCCAACTGAAATGCGACACGCGCAATCCCTCCTTGTTCCCGCCGTCCGCTGACGCCTATGGGCGTGCCGGTGGCCAAGGCCGTTGCTCAGGAATCCCACCGCGCCGCGATTCTGGCACGGACCGCCCGGCCCGGTCAAGACGGGACGCGTCGCGCGAGGCCGGTTGGCCGCCAAGCCTCAGGATTTGATAGAGTCCACGTATGCGGCATGCTGAAGGACGCCGCCGAGGAGGATGTGTTGCTGGATCGACTGTTAGCGTACGACGCCGAGCTCACGAAACTCGATGGCGGCGATGGCTGTGTTCTCGTCTGTCCCGGACTCCAGGGGCGCATCTTCTGCCTCATCGGAGACGAACTAATCCATCGGCTGGACATCGCAGCGCTCGAATCGCCGTCGCCGACAGAGTTCAACAACCTAGGCGGCAACTCGCTGTGGCCGGCGCCGGAAGGCGGCCCTTTCGCCTTCAACTATCCCCCCGACGGTGGCCCTTGGCGCGTGCAGAAGGCCATCGGCGAGGACGCGGCAACGCTCGTCTACCGCGACGACACCACCGCCGTCATGGAAAAGCGAATCGACCTCACCAACCGGAAGGGCGTCCAAATCGAGATCCTCTACCGGCGCGCCGTTTCGGTACCCACGCCAGAACCGCCGCTCCAAGAGTTCGACCTCGCCGGCCTGACGTATCGCACCGAGGATTCCTTCGAGCCCTTGGGCTCCTATGCGACCAACGAGGTCCTCCTGGCGCCATGGTCGCTCGAGCAGTTCCCCGGCGCCGAGGGCGTATTGGCGTTCTGCAAGGTGCGCCGGCCGGAAACGGCCGTCAACGAGGATTTCTACGGCCGGCCCGAGGGCCGGATCGCCTTCGGCCAGGGCCATTTCACGTTTGCTCTTGGCGGGCAAGACCGGCATCAGATCGGCGTTCGAGTCGCCTCCGCACCCGAGTATATCGGCGCGCTCGATGCCAATCGCTCGATGCTCATGCTGCGCCGAACCGAACCTCAGCGGGGCGTCTACTTCAACATCGCGGACAACGACCAGGCGGACGGCCCCTATTCAGCCGCCGACTGCTACAGCATGTTCAACGGCGGCGCCCTCGGCTTCTTCGAGCTCGAGACCGTCGGCGCTATGCAAGTGGCCGGCGAATACGTCGCCGCGAGCACCTTGGTGTCCGAAACCATCCTCCTCAAAGGGCGCATGGAGGAACTGCTACGGTATCTGGCCGAGCGAGAGTCGCTCCGGCTCAACATAGATGCATTGTGAACGGCGGATGTTTGGTCCGCGACATCGCGTTGGAAGGGAGCAAGGACATGGGATACCTGCAAGCGGATGAGAGAGATGCGCGCCTGGCCAAGCTGCGGAAGACAATGGCTGGCCACAAGTTAGACGCCGCGCTTGTGTACTACGACGAGTTCAACATCGGCAACGGCTGGTACCTCACCGGTTGGTGTCCGCAGTTCGAGAGCGGCGCCGTGCTCGTGCCGAAATCGGGCGAGCCGATGCTCCTCGGCGGCCCCGAGAGCGAACCCTTCGCCAAACTCGACAGCGCCATCAAGGAAACGCGCAACTTTCCGGTGTTCATGGTGCCGGATGAGGAATACCCCAACGCCACCATCATCGACTTCCCGGCATTGTTCCGCGAACTCACGCGCGGGAGGCGGCGTCTCGATCGGGTCGGGCTCGTAGGCGCCGACCGCATGCCGGCAGCCTGCTATCGCCAGATCGTCGACGGATTCAAGGGTGTCGAACTGGTCGACATCACCGACGACTTCGTCCGCTTGCGGTTCATGAAATCCCCGTGGGAACTCAAGCAGATCCGCGCCGCCTTCTCGTTGGCCGACCTCTGCTACGACGCCATGGCCCAGGCCGTCCGCCCCGGCGTTACCGAGATTGAGGTGGCCGCCGGCGGTGAATACGCCGCACGCAGCCGCGGCGCAACCGGATTCGGATTCAGCCCCATCGTCGGATCCGGGCCCCGCTCGAGCGCCGTCGTCCCAACGGCCAGCTCGAAGAAGCTCAGAGCCGGTGAAATGGTCATGATCGGCATCGCGCCAAAAGTACAAGGCTATGCCGGCGTCGTCGGCGACTGCCTGCCGGTCTCGGGCAAGTGCACGGCCCGCCAGGCTGAGGCTATCAAACACCTGAAGGAGGTGTTCCATCTCACAAAGGAGCAACTCGTGCCCGGCAATACGGGCCGTGAGATTGACGCCCCCGGAAGGGCCTACTTCAAGAAGCACGACCTCCTCACGTACCTCGTTTGCCCCTTTGCCCACACCATCGGACTGCACGAAGCCGAGGCCCCCTTCTTTGGGCCGAACGGCGATGAACCCCTCAGACCCGGCATGGCCGTATGCATCGACGTGAGTTTCTTCGGCCATCCCGAATGGCATGGCGCACGAATCGAGACCGGCTACGAAATCACCGCCAAGGGCGCCGTCCCCTTCAGCAAGAAAATGGACCGTGCCTTTGGCTAGCGGCCAGAGCCACTCCGACGGGGCGCGATAGCCTTCCCTCTTCATGTGTTGCGAACAATCGAGGGCGCTTTGCCTCGGCAACGGACGCGGCGCCCCTGCCGAATGAGCGAGTGCAGGGACACTAGAGAACACCCGCGGCGGACTCATCGGCCTTTTCCCCGCGCGGCCGCGGGTGTTTCTACGTCTTCTCATTCCCCTCCTCTGGCTCCATCATTCAATATGTAGTGGTCACAAGCTCGCCATACCACTATGCCTACACCGCAACCGTACGGGAGGGAAGACCCAATGCAGGCGCGTTCCGCGGCTTGTCGTTCCGACTCGCACCGGCCATCGCGAGATGAGATGCGCGAAATCCACGCTGAGTTCCGTCTGTAATGTAGTCGTGCTCCGGAATAGGTGTTACCTGCTTAAGAGGAAAGAGTCGATGGCCAGTGCGGACGCGAGCAATCCACGAGGGGGCGAAATCGACCTTGCCGCTTCCTCATCGAGTCGGCCAATCGGCTTGATGGATGAGGCGAACGCCTTTTTCAGCCCGGACCGGACCCACACCCATCCTCTCGAGAAGGCCACAGCGCTCGCCGTGTCCGAAGAACGATTCCGAAGCCTTGTGACCACCATTCCGGACATCGTGTACCGGATCGACGTCGACGGTCGCTTCACGTTTGTCAACGACGCTATTCGCGCGTTGGGCTACTCGCCAGAGGCCTTGGTGGGCATCCACTTCTCCGAAATCCTACTCCCGGCCGATGCCGAAGCCGTGAGCCGTGAGTTGGTCCTTCCCCACTACCGCAGCCGGGAAACAGGCCGCGCAGGCGCGCCCAAGCTGTTCGACGAGCGCCGGACAGGCGTCCGCAAGACAGTCGAACTCGAAGTCCGCCTCGTTTCGTGCAACACCGGCAGGACGAAGACGGCCGTGTTGCGCGCCGCACCCGAGTTCGCAATCGTCGGCAGAGTGAGCAGCGCCGGCCTCTATCACCGCAGCGTCGAGGGAAGAGAGGCTGCGTTTCTTGGCACCGTGGGGGTCATTCACGACATCACGGAGCGCAAACAGGTTGAGGCGGAACTAACTCGACACCGGCAACATCTCGAAGCGCTCGTGGGCGAACGCACCGCCGAACTCGCCGAGAACAACCAGGCCCTCGAACGAGAAGTGCGCGAACACGGGAAAGCCCGGTCGCGACTCGAGCACTTGAACCGCGTATTGCGGTCCATCCGGGACGTGAATCATCTCATCGTCCGTGAGAAACGCCGCGACCGCCTGGTGCGAAGCGCCTGCGACATCTTGATCCAGACACGCGGCTTCAGTGCGGCGTGGATCGTGCTCACCGAAGGCGCGCCCGACCGCCTCCTCGCCGAACACGCCGGCTTGGATGAATGCGCGTTCTCGCGCCTGGTGGACGTGTTTCGGCGAGGAGATCGGCCACTCTGCCTGCGGCACGTACTGCCAGATGGCGATGTAATCGTAACGGAAGATGCGAACGCCCCGTGCGATGCTTGTCCCGTAGCCTGTACTCGTGACGGCAACGCCTCGCTGATCATCGGACTCGCTCATCAAGGCCAGAGCTATGGCTACCTCGGCATGCGCGTGCCGGCGCCATTCACCGTGGACGAGGCCGAGCGGTCCCTCATCCGCGAGATCGCCGGAGACATCGCGTTCGCACTACACGGAATCACCGCCGAAGAGGCCTTGCTCGCCTCCGAAACGAAATACCGCACCATGATGGACGGCATGGGAATCGGCGTCTTGTTGATCGATAGCGACATGCGGGTCGTCGAGATGAACCGGCAGATGGCCGCCTGGTTCCCGGAAGCCACCCACGTGAACAAGCCCTTCTGCCACCGCGTTCTGCCCCATCCGCCGCACGGCGAGACGTGTGAGTCATGTCCCGTCGTCGACGCCCTGCGATACGGTAAGGTCCACGAAGGAACATTGAGCGCACAACGTCCGGACGGCGCTCGGATCTACCGAATTGTCGCCTCGCCGCTGTTCGATGTTGATGGCCGTGCCAAGGCAGCCATCGAGACGGTAGAAGACATAACGGAGCGGGTATCGCTCGAGGAGCAGCTTCGCCAGGCCCAGAAGATGGAGGTCATAGGACAGCTCGCTGGGGGAATCGCCCACGATTTCAACAACATGATCGGGGCCATTCAGGGCTACTGCGACTTGCTGCTCGAGGATCTCGCCGAATCAGACCCTCTCTACGCGAATGTCGGACGTATCCGCGCCTGTGCCAATCGTTCCGAGGCGCTGACACGCCAGCTCTTGGCCTTCAGTCGCAAGCAGGTGCTCAGCCTCCGAGTGCTGGACCTTAACAGGCTGATCAACGGCATGAGGAACATGATCGGCCGACTTCTGGGTGAGAACATCGAGCTGCGCGTATCGCTCGCCCCCGCCCTGAAGAGCGTGAAGGCCGATGCCGGGCAGATCGAACAGGTCCTCATGAACCTGGCCATCAATGCCCGTGACGCGATGCCGGAAGGCGGAACGCTCACCATCGAGACGGCCAACGTGAATCTCGATGAGGAGTACGCCCGCGAACACGCCGAGGCGTGTCCAGGCCCCCACGTGATGCTCGCGGTCACGGATAGCGGATGCGGCATGGATCGCGCGATCATGGCCCGGATATTCGAGCCTTTCTTCACAACCAAGGAGGCCGGGAAGGGCACCGGACTCGGCCTCGCCACCGTCTACGGCATCGTGAAACAGAGCGGAGGAAGCGTCTACGTCCGTAGCGCGCCGGGAAGAGGAAGCGCCTTCGAGGTGTATCTTCCCAGCACCGACGAGGTTCCCGACACGGAGAAGTCACCGACGTCAACGGCCGCGCAGGGAGGTGGGGAAACCATCCTTGTTGTCGAAGACGACACCATGCTTCGCGATCTCATTGTCCGAATCGCCAAGCGGGGCGGCTACCGGGCCATGTCGGCCTCAGACGGCTACGAGGCATTGCATCTCGGCGAGGAATTCGAGGGAACTATCGACATCCTCGTGACGGACGTCGTCATGCCTCAGATGAGCGGACGTCAACTGGCCGAGAAGTTCCTCCGATCGCGGCCGGACACGAAGGTATTGTATATGTCCGGCTACACCAGCAACGCCATCGTGAACGATGGTGTGTTGAAGCCCGGCGTTCACTTCATTCAGAAGCCCTTCACACCCATCGCGCTGCTCAAGCGGATCCGCAACGTGCTCGGAAATCAGTAGCCGCCCCCGCCCGTGCGTCTCCCGAGCAATATCCTTCTTGCCGATGGCCGGGCGAGAAGGTATGATCACGCTCCCTACAGTGTTCCGTGTTGACAGCGACTCGCCCGCACGGCGCCATCGGATGCCGATACGCGTCGGCCCGTGAACAGCCGTGCTACCGTGTTGCAGGAGTTGGATGCGGTGGAAAGACCAGAGGCGAATCAGAAGAGAGCCGGCCATGCACACCTGCGGTCCGCGGCATTCTCCGTATGGCTCCTTTCAGTGGCCCTGACGGCCTGCGGAAGGGGTGCATCTGACAATGCACCCACCACGGAGGAACCGACTGAGGAGTGGCGCCGCTCGCAGATCATGGAACGCGAGCGCGACGAGCTACGGGCACGCATGGAGGAACGCGGCGGCTGGGCGGCGTGGCGCGAGGCGCTCGAGCCGTTCCGACAGGGCCTCCTCGAGTGCGTCAAGGAAGCCAAGAAAAAGGACCGGAAAGCCAGGGTCGTCGAGGGACGTACCGGGCAACTCGAACCGTTGGACGGCCTGCAACGCCAGTGCGCCGATATCGCATCACTGGGCGAGACCAATGGCGCCGCCGTCGACCAGTGGTCCAGCGTGTCGACCGCGGTGGATCTCTCAAACCAGCTCTGGGCGCGCGGCATCGACCTCATCGTTCTGCCCATTCCCGCCAAGTTCGAGTTGTTTCCCGAGGAATTCTCGGAGGCCGTGCCCGAGAACGTGCCCGTGACGCTGGTGCGCGATCGATTCATGCTCGCGCTGCTCGAGCGCGGGGTCGAGGTCCTCGACGTGTATCCGGCATTCATGCAGGCCAAGGGGGATAACGGCGGCCCACTGTACCTCAAGACCGATAGCCACTGGGCGGACCGCGCCGTGCGGATCGCCGCCGACCTTGTGGCCGAACGCCTCCAACGTTACGAAGTGGTCCGCAATCACGAGCGACAGGCCTTCTCCGCCGAGGACATCACCTACACCTACCAGTCGCCGCTCGTGAAGAGCCTCGTCGACGAAGCCAGCCAAAACGCCTATGAGCAGGTCGCCGATCCGGCGGTTCGCGTCCTCGACACCGACGGCGAGCCCTACGACTACCTCGAACACGCCGATTCCCCGGTGTTGCTCTTCGGCGATAGTTACATGATGGACAAACGCCCGGGAAGCTCGTTCGCCGCCCATCTAAGCCGCGCCCTCGGCATGCCCGTCTCGGGCCTGTCTCAGTACTTCGTCACCCGAGATGGCGTCCGGGCCCTCGCCCGGAAAGGACGGGGCTACATCGACCAGCGCCGTGTCATCGTCTGGTTCATGAACTCGCGCGGTTTCGCCACCGAGTGGCGTCCCGCCGCGTTGCCATAGCTCCATCCTTCACGCACAAACAGGAATCGCCCCCTTCAACCCCTCCTTAGCAGGCCGTTGCGGGAGCCGGCGCCACCGGTTATACTAAAGACTCCGAGGGACGACGATGGGAACGAATGCAGATCGATACGTCTTGGTCGTCGACGACATGGCCTTCATGCGGAGGATCCTCTGCAACGCACTCGACAAGCTGGGCCTCCGCAGCATGGAGGCCACAAACGCAAAGGAGGCCATACGCCAGGTCAAGAATGATCCACCGGCCCTCATCTTCCTCGACATCGTCATGCCAAACGGGGACGGCATCGAGGTGTGCCGATGGGTGCGTTCGCAAAAGGACGAACACTATCGGAGCATTCCAATCATCATCTGCAGCGTGCACCGAGAGCGGAAGGATATCGCGCGCGCCATCGCGGCTGGCGCCAATGACTATCTCGTCAAGCCTGTGACCTCGGACTCCCTCAAGGAGCGGCTCGCAAAGCACCTGCCCGGATGGCATGATCCCGACACGGTGGGGCCTAACACCGGCAAGGCACCACAGTCTTCGACTCCCAACCGCCCATAGGCAAAGCGAGCCCGCTCTCTGCGCCCTTCGCGTACCGACCCGCCACAATGCTGGGACCGATCAAGTGCACACGCGGCCAAGACACTCGAGCGCACCACGGAACTCGAGATCGATCCGATCCAGCTCCGTAATGATGGCCGCCGAGTCACCGGTTCGGGCGAGTCTCTCGAGGCAACCGGCCTCCGCCTCGAGCCGCACAGCCCCGATGCTACCGGCCGCACCTTTGATCGTATGGGCCACCTGTCCGATCTCCCGAAAGGCTTCACGCCGTGCCGACTTCTTCAGTTGTTCGATAAGAGACCGCACGTCCGCGGCAAACACGGTGATGAGCTCCTTCATCACTTCCGGCTCACCGCCCGCAAGCTCTTGGAGCAAGCGGAGATCCACAGTGGCTTCCTCACCCATGGAAATGCTCCCTCAGCCATACGACGCCAGGGACTGCCCACTCGAAGCGAGCCAAGCAGCCTTCTACCACCGCCCTCGGCCTTCTCACGTCAAACCTCCACGCCAACATCGCAGGCAGAGAATAGCACACCTTTCCAGCAATGATAGCCCTTGACTGCGGCGGCGCTCGTTCGAAGTCAGCGTTGCGCCCCTTGCTCGTCAAAGGCCATAACCTCGACGAGATGGCGGCCGGTGTTGGCCGAGTTGCCGGTGACCTGCACGCGCAGGTAGCGCGCCATGCGCGGCGCGAACCGGCACGTGACGCCGGCGCGCGTGGCTCGCTGGGGCTTGCCGCGATAGTCGGCGACAAGCGCCCACGTCTCGCCGTCGACCGAGGCCTGTACGGTGAACTCGTATGATCGCTCGTCGCCGTAGTAGAGCACAACAACCACGCGGCCGACGCGCGTGGGCGACTCGAGGTCAACCTGCCACCAGCATTCCGGATCCATGCCCACGTCGACGGCCCAGTAGCTGTCCGTATCCTGCCGCCAGCCATCGTTGGCGCGCTCGGGCGGATAGGCCGGCAGGTAGGCTGAACAGGAAACGGGCTTGCCGGTGGTCAGGCTCTTCTCTTGCGCAATCACCAACGCATCGCGGTACGCCGCCCACAACCGCTGCGCCACCTCGACGCTACTGCCCACCGGCACCGCCGCGTACACCTCGGTGCCGTGCGTCCAGGCGGCTTCCCATTCCTGAATCTCGCGGTCGAACCCGTTGGCATCCGGCTCGACGCCGTCCGCCAGCACGCCGTCGAGTGCATCGAAGAACCGCTGCCAACGCGGCATATAGAATCCGCTGATGAGGCCCGCCCACTGTTTGGCGGCGTAGTCGTGGAGCACACTGTCGGCGGGACCCCACAACGTGATCTGATTGCGCGCGTTCCACTCGAGGTGCTGACGCTCGGCATCGGTGTTTCCCCATGCCTTGGCCGCCTCGAGCCAACGGCCGAGGAGAAACTCGGGCCGCGTCGCCAGCAGCGCATCGGTATCGCGCATCGTATTCAGAAACGCCTCGGCCCCCTTCTTGACGCCTTCGCGATCGCCATTGGCGAAGGCCCCGACGACCTCGTCGTGTACCGAGGCCGCGTGATTGACCAGCACTTGCCGGCCGACGTGCACAACATCGTACCGGTACGCGTCGACCTCGCCCAGTTCGTCGGCGCACTCGAGCAAGAGCCGCCACGCCTCGACAAGGTCATTCGAGTTGTAGGGACAGCCCGGCCCGGCCCGGCGAATCTTCGGCGCCAGCGCGGGCCGCGCGCAGATCACGGAACCCACCTGGCCCGGTACGCGGTAGGCCGTCGCGAGGAGCGTACGCCACGCCACCTCGGCCTGCTCGAGCGCCTTGCCGTACCGCCGCGCCGCGTATTCGGCCGGCCACGCCTCCCAGTCAGGCGTTTCCGGCCGCCACAGCAGGTCGCCCATGAGGTCGTACACCGGCGGATTGTAGCCGAGGCCTTCCATGATGCAGCCGGCACCCACCAAGCGCCCGCGATCCGAACTCGCGACCGCCGTCGGCAAACCTTCGCCGATCTGAGGCAGGCCGCCGTGCAGGCTCACCTGGTTGCCGAAGCTCTGGATGATGCACCAGACCCACGGCTTGCCATAGAACGCCTCGGTCAGTTTCCAAGCCGGCCGCTGTTCGCAAAACAGGTCGAGCACGACCATCCGATCATCGGGAACCGATCCGAGCAACGCCTTGGCCTGCGGCGGTTTCCAGAACTCCGGATTGTTGACGAACAACCAGCCCTGCATCACCCATACCGCCTCCGGATCGGCCGCCTGCATCCCCGCATACACGGCCTTGCCCATGGCATCGAGAAAGGCGGGATCCTCGCTCGGCGGACTCATCTCGATGAACGTATCCGACGCGTACAGATGATCCGTGCCGAACAACCGCGTCTGCTCCTCGACGAAGAGCTGACCAACGCGTTGGAACAATGGATCGCTCGGATCGACGAACAGCGTGCCGGGAAAACCGCACCAACTCGGTAGTTCGCGGAACGCCGCCTCCGGGAACACCCGCTGCAACGCGCGGGGCGCATGCCCCGTGAAACCCTGAAGCACCGGCGTCATGCCGAGCGCGCGCGCGCGCTCGAGGATGCGCGACTCGAGGTCGCGGTGGCGATCGATCCAGTCAGAGGTCAGCGGGCCGCCCCAGCCGTCGATACAGCCCATCCAGCCGAAGGGCAAGTACGCCGTGCCCACGAAGAAATCGGCGAGGTCCTCGGCCGTCAAGCCCAGCGCGGCGCCGACGGCGCGCCAGACGGCCTCCTGGCCCGTGACCGCGAGCGGCATGTTGATGCCCTCGAGGGCCATCCAGTCGATGGCGCGCTCCCAATCGGGCCAGTCCCACCACGCCATCGAGTAGCTGAAACAGCAGTAGTTGAAGCAATAGCGGTACGCGAAGGGCGTGACGATTCGAATCTTCGGCGAAACCGGGGGCAATGGATCCGGCAACTCGAGTTGGCTTCCGCACAGCGAGAACGACGCGCGGCAGTAGTGTTTCAGGTACCAATTGAGCGCCGATGCGATGGCCACCCCGTTCGAGCCGCGCAAGGTGACACGGCCCTCGCCGCTCTCGATCTCGAAGACATCCCGGTCGCCATCGCGCGCGATGATCTCGCACGTGAACGCCCCTGCACGCTCCGATATCACGCGATTGATGAGCGCCTGCGCCGCCGCGCCATCCGCCACCGGCGCAGTCACCCCCAGCAGGCCCACGGCCGTCACCACTGCCCACAGCATCATGATCGCGCCCTCCCTCGCGGCCGCCCGCCGCCTGGCAGGCGGAGCGAAACGGAGTATGAAGGGCCATGGGACGACGATGCAACAGCGGCTCCCGGCCGGCCCCCCCAAACGGCTCTCCTCGCGGCCACATCCCACCGCGCGCCGAAAGGAGCACTCTCAACTCAGCTTCAGCGCATCGAGATACGGTGCTATGCCGCTTCGCAGCGTCGGCTTGTACAGGACCGGGTACTCGTCCTTGATCGCTTCGGCCATGACTTCCCGGGAGAAGCGTGACAGCCCCATAACCGAAGCGCGTGGAAATCCCCTGCGCAGTGCGCGAAGGAGCGGTATTCCGGGAAACAGCGTCCTGTTTCTAGCATCCAGGGGCCGTTTGGCGCTGCGAGCGCGCTTGACCTCATCGTCGTCGGCCACATCGATCAGGATCATGCGTATGTCCAAAGAGATCGTTCTAAGCAGTTCCTGTACGCCCTGAAATCCTTTTCCGGATTGAATATAGATAAGGACCACATTGGCATTCTCTATTCCTTGTTCTTCAAGTGCCTTTGCAAGCTGCCTCCCGATGGAGGAGGCGTTCTGTGCGCTGTCCTCGATCACAACAACGGCCGGTTGGTCTGGAATGACCCCACCCCGGTTTGTCCCGGCAGGCCAATCTCCAAGCCGTACGATATTCGTCATGCGGACTCTCCCTCCTACGCGTTGCGCCTGGTACTAGGTGGAAATGACAAACGCGTCCACGTGCGCCTTCGGCTCTTGTTCCCCTGGATCTCAAATCGCACGTTACACCGGGCAAACCATTCCTTGAGAACAGGCAGGCCATGACCCACGCGAGGTGGCGCATATTCAGCCTGGCCGTTGACGTATCGCTCCATCTCCGGTGCGATCACCTTGGGGTTGCAGATCTCGAGGACGAGAGGATCCTCCGCCTTGTCCGGGCGGCGCCACGTTACCGTTAGCCTCCATCGCACCGTCCGGCCACCGTGGGAAATGGCATTCTCGATTACCTCACTTAGGGCCGCCTGAAACAACGCAGGCGACCCAGAAATGAACCAGGAGCCAACCTCCTCCTTCTGCTTCTCCACGGTGGCGACTTGGTCGTAGAGTTCGTGCGTTTCGAGAACGTCTTGGACAGCGGCAACGACGTCGACCTCCGTCGGCTCGGCCCATATCTTCTCTGCCCGTGCGTGTATGGCAAGGAAGTTCCGACAGCGCTTCAGGCTCTGTTCAACATCATAGAAGGCGGAATAGCGTCCCTTCTCTACTTCGGGCACTGCTCCAACATCTTTGATGTCGATGAGGGCTTTCGTTACATCGCCAAGAAGTGTATGGCTCAGATAGGCCGCATAACCAAACCCCGCGTCAAGATTTCGGAGCATCGTCTTCGTCTGCACAACGAAGCGATCCAGGAGCCGATCCTCTTCTAGTGCTGCCCGTTGCTCCCTTCGAGTGTTGCCTTCCCACTGGACCTCTTGCCAGACATCGTCCAGATAGAGAAGGCGCGCGTTTTTGGAGTCGCCGGCGTGTTCTGCCTGAACACAGAACAGGATGTGCCGCGGGTGTCCGTCTTCCGTCGGCGCGTAGCCAGCGTACCATTTCCGATCGAGACAGTTTCTCTCTGCCTCGCACGACGCAGGCACGTACTCGAAGGGAACAGAATGAGCCCTAAGGGCCTGCGCGTCCCCAAGCTCGCGGAGTTCTTCCAGAAGCCCCCCTTCTGGCGCCGCCCATTTCTTGTCGAACCACCCAAGGTCAAGGCCGTACGTCTCAGGGGACAATGGAACGGTGGTGCGGCACCGGATGTCGAGATCCTTGAGCATCTCTACTAGAGAGATCCCTGCCCCGCAAGCAGAATTCCAGTCCCCTCTTGTGAGGGTGCCGACTGCATAGACCGCCCTGATCTCCAGGCGTTTCCTCTTCGCACCGGTGAGTTCGACGTCGTAGATGGCCGCCCGATTGAAGCCGAACCCGTCGGCGTGCGTGAGGCCTATCAGGCACGCATACCAGAAGAAAGCACGGTTTCCCAGTTGTGCGGCCTGCTCCATGGCTTCCCGAACCGTGAGGATATTATCCACCGTCTTCTTGACCCACAAGCGATCCTTCACCTTGCGCTCCATAAGGGCCATGATCTGGTGATTTCTGTGAAGGTTCGCGACCTCCTTCATGGCGAGCTCGGCCACGCGTATATCCCGTTCGCAGTGAACCGGCATTCCCCCCGTCTCGATGTAGGCTTCGTTCGGGAAGTGAATGTGAAAGACGCCCAGCACGCGTGTCGCTTCAATCAGGGGCAAGAACAGTCCAAGAGTGGGCTCAGGCACATTGGGACATGGCAGCAGCCAGAGCATCTTCTTGGACTTGAACACATCCCACAGGGTTTGGTTCAGAAGGAAGTCGACGCTCTTGGGATCACTTGCCGGATCCACTTCGCCTTCTTCCTGCTTCCGGCGCCAGGCAAAACGGTTTGTGTCCGGATCAAGGAAATACAGGTGTGTCTGGATGTCGCCGTGGACGCCGTTCACCGAAAGGGTTTCCAAAAAGCCCATCTTGGCCGCTCGGGCTAGGATTCTGTGGATCGTGTCGTAGCTGAATTCAAGCGGGCGCCGCGGCTGGCGCTGGTAGTAGATCTCCATGATTGCTTGGCCCACCGAACGGGCCAGAATCGCGGCCGCGATCAGCTCATGGAGTGTCTTCTTGCGGTTCAAACGCAATCCTTCAAGATAGGCTTTCGTGTCTTCTTGGGAGATGGTCGCGTCGCGCAGGGCGCGTTTCGTGTGGCCATAGTCATCCTGTCCTGCCAGGACCACCTGACCGCCGTAGAACAGGGCGATTTCCCTGCCGGCCTCGTCAAGTATCGGCGTGCAGAAATCCACTAAGCCCGCATGACACCAATAGATCCAGAACGGTGGCGAGTGATGCGTGTCTTCCTTGTGGATGATTGTGATGACTCCCTCATCCAGGCAGTCCGACCGCACGCACCGTTTCTCCTGGGAACCCGTGACTGTGAGCTCGCGAAGGTACTTCATGCATAAGGCGATCGTGCCGCTTGGCGAGGTCTCCCACACCCCTCTTCGCATGATGGTTGACGACACGCCAGCAACGCGAGCATAGGCGTCCTGAATCAGTTGCAGCATGTCCATATCGATAATGTCGGAGATTGAGAGCGGAGACAGCGCCTCTTCCGGAAGCAGGTTGGGGAAACAACCCTTCTTCCGTTTGCGCACCCTAGGCATAGCTTCAACACCAATTTCCAAAACGCCGACAAGACCCCTTGCAGTTAGCACTGGTCATATTATCATAAGGAACGCATTTGTACAAGGAGTAACGCGACTAACTTTGTCATCGTACATCCGCCAAGGCGCGAGCGGAATCCGACAGTGCGCTGGACTTCCGGCACGCGGCCGTGGAAAATGCGGCAAGTGGGTTCAGGGGTCCTCATCCAGCCGGAGGTGCGTAATGATGACGCGACGTGAGTTCATGGCCAGGTCGGCAGGCGTGGGCGCGGCGGCGTCGATAGCAGCCGCCAAAGCGCCGGAGGTGAGACGCCTTAAGTACCTCGGCTGGCAGGTGGGTGTCACGTATCAAACAAGCGAGCCGGGCGGGCTGGATCGTGACCATTTTATGCGGCTCCTCGACGAGATGGCCCAGAACCGGATGAATCTGCTCAGTCTGATGATGCAGAGCTACGGCTACTTCGATCCGAATCACGACGGATACGCCTGGCCCGTTAGAAAGGACTCGCTGCAGGCCTACCGCGATGAGGGCGCGATTAACGCACGGCCCGACACCGAGTTCATCCAGGCCGTTATCGCGGCCGCGGCCGATCGCGCCATCGAGGTCCAGCTCTTCCTAAACTGGGGCATCTGGAATCCCGAACGCATCCGCGCGGCGTATCCGTCGGCGACGCTCCAAATCGACCGCGACAGCCAGCCAGCGGGCTGGCTGCATTGCCCGGACGCGCCGGGCGCGTGGCAGCTCGGCCTCGACGAGGTATCCGACCTCTTGACCTTCTACAACCATCCAAACGTGACGAGCTACGCCTTCGAGCGCGTCAGCTACGCCGGCACGAAGGCCTGCTTCTGCCCGCACACGCGCGAGCGATTCCTCGAAGACACCGGAACGCCCCTCGATAAGGCCGCCCCTTCGCGCATCAACGCCTGGAAGACCGACCGGATTTCGGCGCGCATCGAGGCCTACGTCGCCCACGTGAGACGATTGCGGCCCGGCATCGCCGTCGGCCTCCACACGCAGTGCGCCCGAGGATGGGGCCACGATCCGGCGCGGCTCAAGACCTGCGGCATCGACTACGTGTTGCCGCACACGATCCAGTTTCCGCAGACGCGCGACGAGGTGCACGCCATGATCGCGCGGCTCGCGCCGAATCCGTGCGTGCTCCATTTCTGCACCCGCGACATCCGTCCCGCAAACTACAACCTGTGGATCAAGACGCCCGCGATCATCGCCGACGCGCTGAAATGGATCTTCGAGTATCCCGGAGACAACCTCGCCGGCCTCCTGTTCTTCAATGAACCCGCCACTTCGCCGACAAACAAGCAAGCGGTCTACGACGGCGTCAAAGCCTTCGTGTGAACGCGCGTTGCGTTGGGCAAGATGGGCGCGGTACACTACACGACAGCGCGTTCCGAGCATTCGCCCGTACGGAATCCGACAGTGAAGGAAAATAGATCATGAACGCTGGACGGTATGTGCATGGGGTCTTGGTCGTGGCCATTCTCTTCTCGCTGGCGCTGGCCGGTCTCGGCTGTAGCGCCAAGGTATCCAACGGAGGGTCGGACGCGAAGTCCGAAACGGCCCCGAGCACCGCACGCATGGCCACGAACATGCCCGACAAGGAAGCTGAAACCCCGCCGAACGCCGAACCGGTCGCCGCGAACATGCCCGACAAGAAGCCGGAAACACCGGCCGGCGCGCTCGATGTGGCCCCGCTGCCCGACCATGCCCGACAGGCCAAGAAGGACACCGCCAAGAGCTTGATTGAGAACGGTTCTTTCGAGCAATGGGTCGATAAGGCGCCCCAAGGCTGGAAGACCAGCGGCAGCGGGGTAGTGAGGCAGGCCGAGGACGCCCACGACGGCAAGGCCGCCGTGGCCTTGATCAAGGCCGAGGAGGGCAAATGGTCGCGCCTCGAGTACGCGCTGGAAAACAACAAGGACCTTCTCGGCAAGGCGCTCGAAGTGGCCGTGTTCGCCAAGGCCTCAACACCGGGCATGCTGGCACTCGCCATCGAGTACACCCAAGGCGGCGAAACCAAACGCTTCGAGCGGATTCATCCCGGCAACAACGAATGGCAGGAGCTCAAGGTCCGAACCGAGATCCCTGCTGACGCCAATCCGGACTCCCTGGTGTTCAAGGTGTTCCGCAAACAGAACAAGGATGGCGATGCCGTGGTGGACTCCGCCCGGGCCCGCGCCGCGGACTGAGCAGAACAAGAACCCCTCTCCACACGGCGTAACCGTCTCGGCGTGTGCCGCGAGCGAGGAGATGGTGCGTGTCGATAACGAGCTTCGCCGCCCTGCTGACGGCCATGGCCTTAACATCGGCTTCCGGCGCTGTCGGTGACGGTGTGGGCGGCCTCGGCGGCCCCATCGCCAACACCAATCCCGGATTCGAACGCGTTGAGGGGGAATCCATCGCGGGCTGGGAAAACACCCCGCGGTGGGACACTCGCTGGACGCGTGTCGAGACCGGCGCTCACGACGGAACGGCGTGCATGGCACTGAAGGGCCCGGCCAAGGAAGACGACTTCTGGGTGTTCCTCCGTTCAGAGCCCATTCCCGTCCATCCGGGCGACGTCGTGGACTACGACCTCTGGATCCGTTGCGATGGGACGCCCAGAGTCCCGTTGAAAGCCTTTGTGATGGCACTCGTCGACGGCGAGTGGCGGGCCGTCCAGCACGGGGCGTATGCCAGAGGTCCGTTGCCGCACTGGACCTACCTGTGGCGTTCCGGCGAGATTGTGCCCGCCGGCGCGGAGGCCATCCAATTGGCCGCGTATGCCTCGAGCCGAGAGCCGGCGAACGTCACGTGGTATATTGACGATTTCCGGTGTCGCGTCACGTCGCTGGCGCAATACGTCGAGGGCCGGAAAGACGCCGAACGCCTCAAAGACATCATTGTGATTGTGCCGGACGCACTGCGCCGCTCGGTGCTCGGCTGCTACGGATCCGCCACCAATGAGACGCTGAACATCGACCGTCTGGCCCAGGAAGGGCGTCTCTATACTCAGGCGACCACCGCCTGCCCATGGACCAAACCGTCGTTCGCCTCACTGTGGACCTCGCGATTCCCTTCGCAACACACCGCCGAGGACATCGGCTGGAAACTGCCGCAGGACCTGACGACACTCGCCGAGGCCCTCAAGGCCCGCGGCTATTTCACCGCAGGTTTCGCCTTCTCGTCGGTGGACGGCTACCTCGGATCGCAGATGGGCTACGCCCAGGGCTTCGATGTCTACCTCCAGACTCGAACCGAGGAACATGTGACTGAAGGACTGCTCGATTTCCTGGACGCGAACGCGCCGTGGATTCGCCACATGAAAGGCGGAGGCCTGTTCTTGTTCGTGCACGTATTCACGCCGCACGAGCCCTATGAGAACAAGACGCCCAATCTCCTCCGCAATGCCGGCCTGCTCGGCACTGTAGACATCAACTCGAAAGACTTCATGACGCCGATCCGCAAAGGCGAGTGGCGTTTCGGCGAGGACTACAACCAGGATGACATCGCCTACATTCGCTCGTTGTACGATTGGGAAGTCGTACGCACGGATCAGTATGTGGGGGAGGTCATGGCCCGCATGCGCTGGCTCGGCTTGCACGACACCGTCAATGTCGTATTCACCGCGGATCACGGCGAAGCCTTCGACGAAAATGGCGAGTGGGGCCATGGCCACGGCTTCGAAACCTGCACCGGAATCCCTCTCATTCTCCGTTTCCCGGGCATCACCGAACCGACCGTCGACCGAGACACGCTCGCCAGCAACCTGGATATCATGCCGACGATCTTGGGCCTCGCCACCGCAGCATCGCCCGAAGGAATGGAAGGACGCAATCTGCTCGACGCCCATGCGGACGGCATAACGGCCCATCTTGGGATATGCGAGGATCGACGGCACGGCTGGCTAACGTTGCGTAACGAGCGCGACAAACTCGTGATGAGCGGCGCCAGTCTGTCCGAAGGCGGCCCGCGATGGAGTATCATGGCACCGGACGGCACGCCTGTGTATCGCTTGTTCGATCTCAGCGCCGATCCGGCGGAACTGAATGACCTCTCCGCCATCGAGCCGGCGCGTTTCGAAGCGCTCAAGGCATTGCTTGTATCCCATTGCGGGCGCGTCGGTATCATCGGCGACTCTGCGTCAGCGGCCACGCACATTGAAGGCCACGTCTCCGACGACACCCGTCGGCAACTCGAGGCCCTCGGATACCTTGACTAGCCGTCCGGGCAACGGTCAGTACTAAATGCCCGCAAGCAAGTCGCGGAGGGTGGGATAGCCGACGTCGCGCGCGATGGCCGCAAGGGCGCTCAAACAGAAAGCGAGAAACGTGGCCACAATGACGCGGCCCTTCCGGCCCAACAACCCTTTGTCCGTAATGGCAAAGGTCCGATCACTGAGAAGATTCAGGCCGACGGCCTTCACGCCCTCCTCCTCGCCCTTGCCGCGCGCCAATCCGGCCGCCACCGCCACGAGCGCATCCGCCTTGGCCACATCCTTGTATACGGTACGCGCCAGTTCCTCGCGCGTTTCGAGGCGCGTCTGGCGCGTCTGATGCTCGGCGATCAACGCCTCAATCTCTTCCTGCTCGGCCACGGCCGTCGCCATCTGCCGGTCCAACGCCTCGATCGCCGCGGCCTTGGCCGCGATATCCAGCATGGCCATGCGCTCTTGCTGCTTGTAGGCAAGGACCTCCTCGCCGGCCACACGCTGATAGCGCGTCTTGTTGATGTCCACGTCCACGCGAAGCTGCTCTTGCAGGGCATCATGCTCGGCGAGTTGGGATTCGAGCGCCTCTTCGTCCAGACGGACCTGATCGATCTGCGTGCGGATGCTGTCCATCGAAGCTTGGCACTTGCCAATATCCATGAGCAGTCCCCGCTCACGATCCTTGAGCGCCAGCACTTCATTCGTGGCTACGCTCGTATACCGCTGGCTGGCCAAGTTGATATCCGTATCCAACTCCTGCTGGACGGCCTCGTGCTCGGCCAGCGTGGCCTTCAAGCCATCCATCTCACCTTGAATCTTGAGAATCTCTTTGTCCAGGCTCTCCGCCGAAACCGTGTTCGCGGCGATATTGAGCAGGAGGTCGCGCTCTTGGGTCTTCAGACGAAGCTCCTCGACGGCCGACACGCTACTGTACTTCTCTTCCTCAACCTTGATGTCCAGGCGCAATCCGTCCTGATTGGTCTGATGTTCCGCCAACGTTGCCTGGATATCATCGACGTGCGTCCGGACCTCGTCGATCTGCTCGTAGATCTGCTGCGCAATCACCGTCTTCGTCGCAATGTCCAAGAGCATGCCGCGCTCTTGCTCCTTGAGGCTTAGCACTTCCGTCGTCGCTAGGTTCGTGTACTTCTCCGTAGAGAGGCTGATCTCCAGACGCAACGATTCCTGAAGGCTCTTGTGCTCGGCCAGTTGCGTCTCGAGCTTCTTCTGATCGGCGCGGATCGTTGCGATCTGATCCTTGATACTGTTTAGCGTTGCCGTGTTGCCGGCAATGTCGAGAAACAGCGTCCGCTCCTCTTCCTTCATCTTGAGCACAGCCACCGAGGCAACATTGCTGTACTTGGCCTGCGCTTGCTCGATCTGGAGTCTCAGACCGTCCTGAACCCGCTGATGCTCGGCAAGTACGGCCTCGATCTCCTTCTGTTTCGCCGAAGCCTCGGCCATTTCGAGACCGATCGCCTCAACCGCCGCCTTGAGCGACGCGATCTGCCCCCGAACCATGGCCTCCTCACTCTTGAGCTCCCAGTACACCAGGTTCAGCTCCTGCGTCACCATCACCTTCTTGTCGAGATCCGACATCGTCGGCTTCTTCGACGCGTCCCCCTTCACGATCCAGTACTCGGTGTCGCTCGGCGCACGGCCGAGTTCCACCAGAGGCTGCTCCGACTGAAGACTCTCCGCAATGGCCGCGAGTTGCGCCTGAACGCCGGCCAACTCCTGGTTGTTCTCCGCCTTGCGTGCCGCAAGCGTATCCAGCAACTTGACCTGCGTGTTCAACTGCTGCGTGATGACCTCGACATTCCACTCCGTCATCTCCTGCGCCAAACGCGCCGTCAAGTCATCCAACTCGGCCGAATACGCCTTCTCATCACTAGCCAGGAGTCCCGCCAGTCGTTCCTGAACCGTCTTCAAACGCTCCTGATTACTGGCCAGCTTGCCCTCGACTACGCTCTGTTCGGTGTAAACCGCGTTGAGCAGCTCGACCCGCGTGTCGATCTCCTTCTGCATGGTCGTCACGTTCCACTGCGACTCCTCGGCCATCAACCTCGCGTATAGCGAATCCAGCTCCTCCCGGTAGCTTGACCCTTCGTCCGTCACCGACGCCATTAAGGTTTCCTGGATCATGCGCAATCGCTCGCGCTCGTTTACCAAATCGCGGACTAGTTTCTGCTGTTCCTGATACAGGCTGTTCAGCAGTTCGAGGCGCGTCGTCAACTCGCCGGTCAGAACCGTCGTGTTCCACTCAGATTCCTCCTCGATCAGGGCCTCGGCAAGCTGCTCGAGTTGAGCCTTGTAGGCCAACTGCTCGTCCGAGAGAAACTTCGTCAAGCCGTCCTGAATGGTCCGCAACCGCTCTTGGTCTTCGGCCAAGAGCCGGGTGATCTTCGCCCGCTCCGTGTACAGCTCCGTCAGCAACTCGACCCGCGTGTCCAACTCCTTGTTCAACACCGCCGTGTTCCACTCGGAACGCTCCTCGACCATCAACTTCCAGAGCCCGGTGAGTTCCGTCTTGTACGCCCCCTCTTCCGCCTCAACGACCTGCGTCAGCGACTCCTGGACCACGCGCAGGGATTCGCGAGCGTTGGCCAAGTCTCGCTCGAGCACGGTTTGTTCCTGATACAGCGTATTCAGCAGTTCGACCCGCGCCGTGACCTCGTCCTCGAGCACCTTCGTGTTCCACAAAGATTGCTCCTCGGTCAGTTGCGCACGTAACGTGTCGAGTTCCGTCCGATAGCCCGTTTCCTCTTCGGCGATGAACGCCGTCAACGATTCCTGAATGGTCGCCAACCGCTTCTGGGCCTGCGTCAGATCGCGTTCGAGCGTGGCCCGATCCTGGTAGAACACGCCCAACAGTTCGACCCGCGTCTCCATCTCCTGGCGCAGCACCGCAAGATCCCACTGCGACTTCTCGACTTCCAGCTCTTTCCAGACCTCCTCAAGGACCGACTCATGCGTGACGCGCTCGCGTTCGAGGGACTCGCTGGAACCGAGAAGCCGCAACGACACCGCTTGGCCGGCCCGCTCGATGGCCACCTGGGCCCACGTATCGACAATCGCGGTCGCCAGCTCGGCAGTCTTGGCGCTCGTGCTCAGCCGCAACAGCGGCGAGTAGGTGACAGGCCGCGTGGTCTGATCCACCGTCGTGACGCTGACGCGGAGCATGGCCATGAAATCGTCAAGGGCCGGCGGCTCCTTGTCCGGCGGGAACACGTTGGCCGCCAGTAATCGCTCATGCACCTCGCCCAACAACGCCGTCGAGCGCACCAACTGCTCATAGATCTTCGGATTGAACGGTTCCGGCACGATCGACGCCGCATCGCCCTGGGCACCTAGGTCCGTCACCACCAACAAGGTATCGGCGTAGAATGGCGGCGGAAACACAATCTCCTTCACCACGGCCAGGGCACCCACCGTAACGGTAACGAGCACGATGCCGATCCCGTGGGCATACATGGCCTTAAGGCAGCGCGCGACGATATTCTCCGAGTTTCGTTTCGGCATTCGAGATGTCTCCGGCCTTCCCAACACTCGCACGCGCGAGACGGGCGCGCTCCCACCCATAAGTATCCTGTTCGCCATGGGTTAAGTCAAGGGGAGGCAGAATCTGCGGCTCATCCTTGAGCACAGCCCCCGTTCCCTGCGCGCCACCGGCGAACGGTTCACGAGTCCAGGGCCGCGCGGACGGCCCTCAGTAACGCAGCCGGCTCATAAGGCTTCTGGATCAAGGTCATGCCTTCATCCAACACAAAGCGCGTGTGAATCGCGTTCTCGCTGTAGCCGCTACTGAACAAGACACGCGTGCCCGGACGAACGGACCGGATATAGTCGTGCACGTGGCGCCCCCCCTTCCTCGGCATCACCACATCCAACAACGCCAGGTCGACGTCGCCCCCCTGGCGACTGAACAACTCGATGGCCTCCTCCCCATCCTTCGCCACCAGCACCCGGTAGCCGGCGCGCGCTAACACGCGAACACCGAGATCGCGAACCATCTCGTCATCCTCCGCCAGCAGAATCGTCTCGGCGCCGCCTCGAGGTCGGGCATCCACCGTCTTCTCAACCTCGGCGGCGCGCCGCTCAACCAGCGGAAGGTATATCTTGAACAGCGTCCCTTTCCCGATCTCGCTATAGACCTGAACCATGCCCTTGTGCTGCGCCACGACACCGTACACCGTGGCCAAACCGAGCCCCATACCCTTGCCCACGCCCTTGGTGGTGAAGAAAGGATCGAATACCCGCTGCCGCGTCTTCTCATCCATGCCACAACCCGTATCGGAGGTGGTCAGCAATACGTACCGCCCCGGTTTCGCCCACTGGTGCGTTCGGCAATACTCGCCATTGATAAGGACATTCTGCGTTTCGATCGTGATCGTACCGCCGTCCGGCATGACATCGCGCGCGTTCAGGCATAGGTTCATCAGAACCTGCTTGATCTGCAGCGGATCCACCCGCACGAGGCCGAGGCCGTGACCGGAAATGAAATCGATCTCGATGCTCTCGGGTATGGCGCGCCGGAGCATGATCATGAAATCGCCAACCAGTTCATTGAGGTCCGTTTCCCTCATATCGAGAACCTGCTTGCGGCCAAATGCCAACAACTGCCGCACCAAAGTGGCCGCACGTTCCGCCCCCTGCTGGATGCCGATAAGGTCTTCATACCGTTCGTCATGCGCAGGCATGCCATCGAGCAGGAACGACACGCGCGTCAAGACCGCCTGGAGTATGTTGTTGAAATCGTGGGCCACCCCGCCGGCCAACTGGCCGACGGACTCCATCTTCTGCGCCTGTCGCAGTTGATCCTCGAGCCGTTGCCGATCCGCTTCGGCCCGCTTCTTCTCCGAGATGTCAATGAACGTCTCGATCAGACAGTCTTCGTCCGCGAGGCGAATCGGCCTCACCGTCTTGAGAATCGGCACATGGCTGCCGTCCCCACGCACCAAGACGCACTCGGACACGTCTACCGTCTGGTTGAGATCGGTTACGGGACACGCGCCCTCTTCGGCCAGACAGACACGCTGATGGCACACGTGGCCCACTACCCGATCCCGATCCGCGCCCATATGCCGCAATGCCGCAGGATTCGCGTCCTTCAACACGTGCGTCCGTGCATTCACGATCATCACGCCGACCGGTAGCGCCGCGAAGACCGTTTCAAGGCGCGCCTCGCTCTGCCTGAGTTCCTCCTCGCCATGCTTGCGTTCGGTGATGTCTGTGATGAACCCCTCGACCATCGCGTCGTCACCGACGGGCGCGGGAATGACCGCCCCGCGTTCCCACACCCACCGCTCGGCCCCATCGGCCCGGATGATCCGATACTCGATCTCGAACCTCGCGTTGCCGTCAACGGCCTCTTGCACAGCCGTCCATACCCCGGTGCGATCCTCCGGATGGATCAGATCCCCATAGGCCTTGACCGCATCGTTGGTCAACTCCTCTACCCCGTAACCCGTCAATGACCGACATCCACCGCTGAGGAATTCCATCGTCCACGCGCCCGTGTTTCGACACCGATACGCCATGCCCGGCAGGTTTCCCATCAGCGTGCTCAGGCGGCGTTCGCTCTCGCGCAAGCGATCTTCCGTCTCCTTGATGCGAAGATAGGCGGAAACACACGACACCAACGCCCGCGGCGACGACGCCCCCGGAATGTACCCATCTGCCCAGGTATCGAACATGTCCGCATGCTCGCCGTGAACAGCCTCCTGTTCACAGAGCACGACCGCTAGTGTGTCCGCCAGTACGGCGTCTCGCTTCAGCACAGGCCCAAGCGACCGGATCTCCCCGGGCGCGCCACCGAGAAGGATCAGGTCGGGCCGCTCCCGCCGAGCCAACTCGATTGCGCCATCGTTCAGGGGCGCGGGAATCGCCTCATAGCCCGCGTCTCGAAGGGTTCCCACCACCCGTTGATACTGCTCCGGATCGCCATGCGCCAGCAGCACCTTGGCTCCATCCTTCATATGCACCCCACTCCTCACAATGTGCTTGACCATGCCAGACGAATCCGCTCACCCATGTAGTCGCTCACCGGCGAAACCGGATCCCATGTCCTCCACAATCTCGCCCCAGCTCCATGATTGCTTAGAACACCATATTAAATTCTACATTAGCGCATTCCCTCTCACGTGTCAACCTGCTTTTCCTTCCCCCAAGACGACCCCACGAACCGCTGATCTACCTCATGTCATCGATGACCCGCTTGGCCATACCCACCCAACGTCGCACCCGCGCCGGATCCCCCTGAACGGTCTCGACGTCTTTGAGCGTGATGTCCACGTGACAACCGTCGCAGGCACCCAAGTCGCGCCGAAGAATTCTATCCACACGCTCCGGATCATAGTCATAGCCCACCATGTCTGATGGACTTGGCCGATAACTCAGAACATAATCTGCCCCGATCTGTTCCGCACACCGCGCCACGTTAGCCATCGGCGAGACAGCGATCCGGCGCAGATTCGGAATCCCTTTCAAGAAAGGAAGCTTCAGCGTCAAGTCCTCGCAACAGCCATACGCCAACAAGCCGAACCGTTCCATGATGGGCCACTGATACTCGAGCATGAACTCGCGGAACATCTCCGGGCCCACCAGCGTCGTCTCTTGCGAGGCACAGAAATACCACAGCCTGTCCCGGGTAACCGGCTCACCGCCGGGCATCGGATCGGCGAGTTCCAAGGCGTAGGGCATGGCCTGGTTCTCGTGGGCCGACAAGGTCCAATCGCCGGCGACCTCCGCGTCGTCCTGGGCGCGGAGGATGCCGTCGCGCATCAAGGCCAGCACCTCGTGAAGCCAGTCCGGGCGGATCATCATGTCCATCATGAGCTGGTCGATGCCGCGCAGTTGGGCCAGTTGCGTCGAGATATCGCCGTTCCACCTCCGATAGAACGGCGCGCGCTCCACGTGGACCGTAATCAGATCGCCGATGGCATCGCGCAAACGATCGGCGCGCCGCGCCGTCTCCACTTCATCGATTCGGTGCTGCGGCACGGCCATGCGCGCGGCATCCTCCGGCTCGACAATCGGTGGACGCATCCGCTTGGCGCCGCGCGGATGATCGCCGGCTATCCACTGGACGCTCATGCCCCACGGCCCCTCGGGCGGAACCACGTGCACGGCGTCGACGGATACCCACGGCTCGAAGACCGAGTCATCGTCGAGACTGGCCCAGAACAACCGCCTCCGGAAGAGGTCTTCGTAGGCGCGGAAGAAGGGGTCTTGACATACGCACTCGGATTCCGCCATCTCCTGCCACGCGAAGGCGCGCACGTAGACGAGCGGCCGCGTGCGTTCGAGGCTGTTGTGACGCCGCCAGAGATCCCGCCGCACATCCTGGATCTCGTCATGGCACACGGCAAGGTACTGCCGCGCCAAGTCGCGGAGTACGGACTTCTCGTCAGCATCCATCGCGCGCCTCAGTCTCCCAGCGCATCCAGCATGATCGGTATCGACTGCTCCCAATTTCTCGGCAGGTCCTCCGAGATCTCGAAGGCGAACCCCCGCCGCCCGGCACGCGCACACATCGCGGCGATCGCCGCCCGCAACTCCGCCTCCGGGCGGTAGTACCAGCCCACGTTGATGTTGCCCCACAGTACCTTGTCCGGCCACGCGGCGCGAGCCTCGTCGTACAGCATGTCGCCCTCCGGCGGTTCCGTGAGTGACTCGACGATATGGAACGGCGCCCGCGCGATGTCGTCCGCGATCACGCGCAGGCCGCCATCGTAATGCACCATGACACGCTTCCCGGCGGCATCGAGAATCGGCACCGCCTCCTCATACACGTTCACGAGGAGGTCGCGATACCGATCCGGGCCGATCATGTCAATCGTGAGGTTCTCAAACCATTTCACGAAACGACCCGGCCCCGCCGCGATCAGCCGCGTCTCCTCGAGAAACAGCCTCTTCTCCGTCTCATATAGATCGAAGAGCTCAGGCACCTCGAGTGCCACGTCGACGCAGAACTGCTGCGTGCCCGCCCAGTCGACATTGATGCTCATCGCCGGCGTCCGTGAGCCGGTGACCACCGGCACGCCGAACTCACCCACCTCGGCGTCGGCGCGCGCGAAAGCCTCATACTCGGCTACCAGTTCCGTGTGCTCGACGATCCACTGCCGCACCTTGTAGTCTTTCGGCTCCTTCAGCCAATCCTCGTGGTGCCACCCGTCGAGCGTCACCCGCTGGATCGAGCCGACCGGGGTCTCCTTTCGGTACCGATGGTAGTGGTGATTCCCCTCGACGCGATCCTCCTCCGAATTCACCACGCCGTGCTCGACGTGGCGCACCGTGCAGCAATGATGCGTCATGCCGAGGCCCGCATCGAGGAGCCGCCGCCACCGCGCGCTGTTTCGGTCATCCATCATCCAGCTATACAGGCTCAGCGGCATACGCGTCGGCGCACCGCCCTCAAGCGCCATTGTCATCGACGCACGCGTTGTCATCGTCCGTCCTCGCGATAAGGAGAAGTCGTGGCCCACCTATCCTAGCGGCACGCCTGGGGCCGCCACAAATGGCCCAGCTGCGACACCAACCCATCACAGCGAGCCGAAGGAATTCCGCCGGATGATTTCATCCTGGAGCGCCTTGCCGATATCGGTGAAGTAGGCCGAGTAGCCGGACACGCGGACGACGAGGTCGCGATACTGGTCGGGATAGCGCTGCGCCTCGCGGAGCGTCGCGTCAGATACGACATTGATCTGCAGCTCCATGCCGCCCAGGGCAAAATATCGTCTCACCAATGCGGCGGCCCTGTCCACGTCGCGGGCATCCTCGAACATCGACGGCATGAGCTTCATGTTGACGGCGCAGCCGTTCGAGATGCGCGTATGGTCCACCCGCGCCACCGACCGCAGGGCGGCCGTCGGCCCTTTCCGCTCGACACCATTGGTCGGCGAGAAGCTATTGCTCACCGGGTCGCCGGCCTTGCGGCCGTCCGGCGTAGCGCCGAGGAACAGGCCATCGAGCACGTGCATGCCGTACGAGAAGAAACCGGGCCTATAGTGGCCGCCTCGGATCGTCAGGTGCCGGCGCACTTCATCGCAAAAGAACGCCGCCACGTCGTGGGCGATGGCATCGGCGCGCGCGTCATCGCGGCCGTACTTCGGCCCTTGGTTGATCAGCATGGCGCGCAGGCGTTCATCGCCACGGAAATTACGGTTCAATGCGCGGACGAGGTCGCCCATCGATAGTGTCCGCTGCTCGTAAACGAAATGCTGAATCGCGGCCAGCGAGTCCACCACCGTGCCGAAACCGCGTCCGCTGACCGAGTTGAAGTCGTATTGCGCGCCGCCGGCGGCCATGTCGCGCGCATGCTCGACACAGCCGGTGAGCGTCGCGGAAACGAGCGGACTTGGAAACCGCTCGCGGTACACCTGATCCTTGAGATCGACGCATCGCACCACCGTGTCGACCATAAACACGACCTGCTTCTTGAACGCCTCGAACAGCGCGTCGAAGGTCGCCAAGGAGCGTGGATCACCTGTCCTGGGCCCGATCCGCTTGCCCATGATCCGCAAGTAACCGTCGAGCAGCGCCATCTCGAGCGCCGCCACGAGCGACACATCGTTACCGGAGGTGCAGCCAAAGGTGTTGCCGGCGCTCGTCGGCTCCACGCAGCCGATCACGGCGTAGTCCATGGCATCGGCCTTCTCGACACCGTCACGCTCCAACGCGTTGACGATGACTTCGTCACAGAACAAGGCCGCGCCGGACGTGTGGCGGTGCGCGGCAATGGCTTGCCGCCAGAACCGCTCCGGCGTCTTGGTCGACAGGCGGATACCAAAACTGTTGCCAAGCGAACGAACATTCGCGAACGCTTCGAGAAATCGATACGAGAGACCATTCACCGCATCGCGGCCCTCGGCATCGAGGCCGCCGATGGTCGTGGCGCAACTGTCGCTGCCAAGCTCGCTGCCCGTGGCTTTGCCGATGGCCGGCAGCATGAGCAGGTTGTAGCTCAACTTGATCAGCAGCTCCTCGATGAGGGCTACGGCCTCCTCGTCGCCAATCCTCCCCTCCGCGCTGTCCCGTGCATAGAAGGGATGCAGGTATTGGTCAAGACGGCCGACGGCGAGGATGCCGCCCATGCCATAGGCGATGCACGCACCTGCCTGCGTGAACCACACGGCCTGCACAGCCTCGCGGAAATCACGCGGCGGATGAAATGGGACGTGGCGGCACCGCGCCGCGATGGCCTCGAGTTCGGCGCGCCGGCCCGCATCGGCTGCGAGCGACATCAGGCGTTCCGCCTCGGCCGCGAACCGCGCCGCGAAGTCGCCCATGGCATCGCACGACAGAATCACGCCATCGAGGAACGCGACGCCCTCGGTATCGCCGGCCGCACGCGCCTGTTCGAGCCGCTCGACGGCGCGCGCCCGGATGCCGCCGAAACCTTCGCGGAGCACATTCTGGTGGCCGATGACGAGGTGCCCTTGAACGTCAAACACGTTCATGACCAGCGCCGGATTGTTGTACGTCACCTCGTGCAACGCCTTGAGAATATGGAACGGTGAAACGCTAGGTGGTGTCGAGGCCCGTGCGATCCGCCGCAAGTCCAGCGCGCGCATCCGCCGCCACATACTGAGCGGATTCCACGCCGGCGTGAACACGAGGCCGCCGCTACGCCACAGCGCCTTCTTGTGATCGCGCGCCGTCTTGCCGCGCCAATACGGCAGGATGTATTCCTCGAGCTCGCGGCGATCATTCGGATCGATTCGGAACGGGCGACTCTCGCGTTTGAGAAGGCCGTCAAGCTCAAGCTCCATGACGGCATTCACGTCGCCGCGCTCAATGGGCAACGCCATGCCGACAAGCTTCGACGAGCGATTGCCCACAATCCGCTCCTCGTCGAGGATGTAGATGGACATCGTGGCCAGCGTGTGCGCAAAGGCCTTGGCGGCGCGCACCGCCGGCGCTTCGCCCTCGGTGCCGCGGTACGACTCCGTGTAGCACCGCGCCCGCTCGATACAGATCTCGTACGGCGCGCTGAGGACGCGTTCCTTGTAACGCGCATTGCGCGGATCGACGCCCATCAGACCTCCACTACACCGTCAGGCGAAACCACCGGATCACGCTGACACAATCTTCATAACACCAGAACGCCACGAAGATAGTGCCGTCCGCGAGCTCGAGCGCACACGGCGCCCCAAACCGCAGCACATTGAAATTCCCAACCATGTCGCTCGAATCGCGCGTCAGTCCGGCCACATCAGCACCCCAGATCGGGCACTCCGCCTCAGTGACCCAGCGATCGCCGTCAAGGGCGACCCCATTCGCCCACAGGCCCGGCCGATCCGTGCGGCGGTACACGACCAGCACGCGCCCGTCCCGCAACACGAGCGGCGTCATCGTTTGGCCCACAATACCCGTCGACATCGGCGACGACCACGTCCGGCCATCGGCGCTCAGGGCATACTGGTTGGGCCAGTCGCCTTTGGCGACGTCATCGTAGGCCCATGCCACGGCCAACAGCCGGCCATCCACCAGCTCGACGATCTTCGATTCCCAGAAGAACACGCGGCCATCGGCCGCGCGCATCACGTCTACGTACTCCGGCCACGTCACCCCGCCGTCATGCGACACAAAGGCCACCATCCTTAGGCCGCTCGGACACCGACCATCCCAGTCGGGCCATGTCGACGTCGGCAAGAGCCACCGGCCATCACGCAGGATCGTGATCGGACTGCACATCTCGAAGCACGGCCCCTCGAGCGGAGGGCATATCGGTGCAGGTTCCTGCCACGTCCGCCCGCCATCATCCGATCGCACGAGCAGCAACTCCGTCGGCACAAATCCGAGCGTCTCGGGATTGGCCAGGCCCTCGTCGGGATGATCGGCGCGGTCATGGCGAATGATGAACGCCGCCACACCACCATCGCCCCGCGCGGTCAGCCGCGAGGCGTTCGATGTCAGATGCCCCGGAATCGCCGCGGGCAACCGCCCCTCCTCCGCCCACGTCGCGCCGCCGTCGGTCGAACGAAAGAGATGCGTGGCGAGGTCCACAGACTCGAAGGCCTCACCCAACACAACGCTCGCCAGCAACTCGCCCGGCACCACCTCGACCACCGACGGGAAATAGGCGTGCACGCTTCGGACGTGAGGCTTCGGATTCTTGTACAAGACGCCCGTATCGTCAATACGCATCGGCGCTCCTCCTGCCTACGAGTCTGCCGCATCCAGCGGCTGACACGGCTTCTCGAAATAGGGGTGCAACCCCGCCGGAAGGTCGTGGTAATCGATTCCCTCGATGGCCGCCGAGAAATCCCGCGAGTTGCTCGTGTTCCAGAACACGACATTCTTGCCGCGTAGCGCGCCGGACTCGGCATCCCTCAGCAGCGCGGCAAAGGTCTTGCCGGTGTAGGTGCCCTCGAGATGGATGCCGGCCGCGCGCGCGCGACGCACCGCAGCCATGCCCACCTCCGTGAATCGAGCATAACCCTCGCCGAAAAACTCGTCGCGCATGCCTACCTCGTCCTCGGCAATCGCGCAATCCGGGAAGGTTGGATCGAGATTCCGCAACAGAGCATTCGTTTTTCGGAACAGTTTGACGAACGCGCCGGCATGAGCCACGAAGGTTGGTACTACGCGAACCGGCACGACACGCGTATCGAGCCCGGCCGCGCGGAGACCTAACGCGATGCCGGCAGCCGTGCCCATTGTACCCATGGCCACGTACAGCGCGTCCGGCGCCGGCAATACGCCCTCGGCGACCTGACCCGCCAGTTCCAGGCCGGCGCCCACGAATCCCACCGTGCCGAGCGGACTCGACCCGCCCATCGGGATGATGAAGGGCCGTCGCCCCGAGGTGAGTAGGCTGCGTGCGATCTCGAGCATCGAGCCCACCGATGCATTGCGCGGCCCGCTGAAATGCCTGAGTTCCGCGCCGACGTGATGGCCAAACAGCAGGTTGCGCCGGACATAGGCCGCGTTAGTCTGGGGAATGAGAATCGAGATCGAGCGGAGGCCGAGTGACCGCGCATAGACGGCTGTCGCCAGCGCGTGATTCGATCCGGCGCAGCCGAAGGTCATGACGGCCTTGGCGCGCCTCTCGAGCGCACGACCGAAGAGGAACTCGAGCTTCCGGATCTTGTTGCCTCCGTAGACTGGCCCGCTCACATCATCGCGTTTCACGTAGAGACCGGCCATGTCCTGCGACGCGCCGAGTGCATCGAGCCTCTCGACAGGCGTCGGGAACTGCCCCAGCGCGACGTGCGGCAACCGCGCCGCCAGCGCCGGAAACCGCTCGAACAGCGCCATCTTGCCCCTGTAAACGCCTTCGCCCGCGCCGACATCGCCCATGCCCAATCTCCAATCGAGGTGACCCTACTACGCGCCCATGGTCCCACACGCGCAGGCTACGGTACAAGATGGCGCAGATCCTCGGCAACCTCGCTTCGCCGAGCCAATGGAACGCTTGCTTCCTGTGGTGGAGCATCCGGCGCGCCCATTTGCCCTCGATTGCTAAGCCGAGTACGATGGTATCGAAGGCTTCACCGGCCTGGAGAGGGTGGATCATGGATGTGCTAAACCGGCGGTATCTGCGCTGCGGCCTGGCAGCGCTGTTGGTGGCCGCGGCGCTGATGGGGGAAGCCCAAGAGAATGGGGTGGGCGCAATGACAACGTCTACGGAATGGCGCGATGACGTGGCGAACATCGAGGCCGTCCAGCTCATCAACGAGGCCTACGCCCACATGCCGTTCAGCCGCGAGTTCGACGGCGTTGAGGACACGTGCCCTCTCCGTATCGAGTGGCGGATCGGCCCGAATCTCCCGGTCGCGTGGAAGGGCGGCGTCGCCGGCCTTGTGGGCAACGAGATTGCTCTCACGGGCGGCTTGTGGATGCCCGAGCGCAGCAACCTGGCCTACGCCTTCAACACGTCCACCGAGACTTTCCGCGCCATTGCCGCGCCGCCCGTGTGTCCGCAGTACACCCAGGGCGCCTGCGATGGCACACACGTATTCATCGTCGGCGGCCGTAGCGCCGGGCGGAATGTCTACCGTATGATGCGCGACGCGGCCGGCGCGTGGGCCGCCGAACCGATGCCGTCCCTTCCCGAGGCGGAAGGCGATGGCCGGTGGCTCGCCGCGGTAGCCGTCATCCCGGGACGGTGGCTATTCCTCATTGGCGGCCATCCCACCGGAACGCCCAGCGAAACCCGCGAGACCCCGGCCCTCCCGGACTATCGCCTCGCCCTCGACAGCCCCGACGCCGCCTGGACACCCATGGCCCCCTACCCCGGCGGGCCGCGTGCCCTACTCATGTCCGCCGTGGTCAGAAACCGCCTGTACGTATTCGGCGGCTCCCATCCCGAACCGGTCATGCGCCAGAATCAACTCGAGTTGGCCAAGCGCTTCGGTCTTGGCGCGCCGTACGGAGGCGTGCCCAACTACCGCGACGCCTACGCCTACAATCCCGAGGCGGACACGTGGAAATCCCTCCGCGCGGCCCCGTTTCCCGTCGTGGCCGGCGATGCCGTACCCCTCCGAGACCGGTACATCCTGCTCATGGCCAGCGCCGACGTGCGCACGTTCCGCGTCGGGCGTACCGTCGACCGGGAGGATCCCTTCTGGACGGGCTATGGCGACCGCATCCTCTGCTACGACGTTCAAAAGGATGCCTATTCCCACGTCGGCGTCATGCCCTACGGCGTAGCCACCTCGCCATGGATAACCGATGGGACCCGACTCTACTCCTTCGGCGGTGAACCGGCCCATCGCTACAACGAAAACACCGAAAACGTTCTCCAGATCGGCACGATCCACTGGCACGGCGCTGACGCCGCCAAGGCACCCTAGCGAGCCATTCAGTGGGATTGCCCCCTACAGGCGCCCGAGCACTTGCCGCGCCCCGCTATGGGCTCTGCCATTGCGTCAGGGGAAGAACCGTCTGAAGTGCTCTTTGACGCGCCCGGATTCCAGTGCTACACTTTGGCGCTGTAACGGGTCTTGTCTGACTGGGATGGACCGTGACCCCGGAGCCTTTCGGAATCCCTTGTCCATCATCAGGATGGAATTCGGAAACCGGACGCAGTACGCAAGCGACGTAAGTGGGCAACGTGATGAGAAGCCTGAGCCAAACAGAGAGGTGGATCACCGAATACAACTGGTGATAGCTCCCATGGAACCCACGCTTTCCCCTGTGACACCGAGTTCTCAGTGCGCTGAGTCCCATCGCGTTCGCCGCGCCATAGCCCTTGCTGCCCTGACGTTGTTCGCGCTAGCACTCAGAGTCTACCGCCTGGACGAGCAGTCCGCGTGGTGTGATGAATGCAACTGGTTTCTCTTGGGCACCTCCGACATCGGCACCTATATCGACGTCATGCGATTCTGGGCGCCGGACAATGTCCCCCTGTATTACGCCCTGTTCTACGGCTGGACCCGTCTCTTCGGAACAGGTTTGGTCGCCGCCAGGATGTCTACGATTCTCTGCGGAATTGTCTGCATCCCACTCACGTTTGCGATAGGCCACCGCGTCTTCGATGCCCGAACCGGCTGGCTGGCAGCCCTGTGCGTGGCCATATCTCCTTTTCAGATCTGGCACGCGCAGTCCATGCGGCCCTACGGGTTGTGCCTGCCACTGGTTCTGGTCGGCCTGTATGCGCTGCTGCGCATCCGGGAGGGGTATTGGGTCTGGTGGGTCGTGGCATGGGTCGCCAACCTCGCGCTTCTGTGGACCCACGTGTTCTGCGCATTACTCATCCCAATCCAAGTGGTGTATCTCTGGAACGTGCGGTCGCACGGCCTGCGCCGCGCGGTCCTCTGGGCGCTGGCCCAAATCCCTGTCGTCCTGCCCCCCTACCTCTGGCTGCGGCCCCGCCTGGTCAACGTGTGGGAAGCGCAGTTCGACCACTTCTTCGTTCCGGGCCTGTGGCGCTCGGTCGTGGATCTCGTCGGCGACGACGTGACCCGATACAGCGGGGAATTTCCCTTGATGCCGGCAGCCTGGCTCACCTCGCTTCCTGGATACGAGCTTTGGGACACGGCGGCAGGCATCCTTTTGATCGCCCTGTTCGCCGGGTTGTCCATGTGGGCAATGTCCAGCGCGGCCGCACGATGGCGTTGTGGAGACGGTGGTCCTGCACTCCTGCTCGGCACGGCATTCCTGCCCGTGATTGCCCTGGTAGCCTTGTCGTACGTGTGGCGGCCATGCGTCGAGACTCGGCACACGCCGTACGCATCCATCCTGCTGTACATAGTGGCGTCCGGGGCAATCTTCTCCGTCCGAAGGCCCGGAATCCGCACCGCTATGCTGGGGCTGCTCGTTGCCCTGCTCGCCTTCGAGTCTGCCCTGTTCGTGACCGGTGTTTCCCGAACTGAGTGGCGCCGCGCCGGGCGTCACATCGCGGCCGAACAGAACCCGGAGGATATCATCCTCGTCAAAGGCATCATCCACTGGGCGTTCGACACCTTCCGGGCGAACCAAGACGACCGCTCGATTCCCGTCGTACCCGCGCACACCATCGAATCGATCTGTGAGAAGACCGCGGCGTACTTCGACCAGCAACGCCCAGGGAATCCGGCGCGCGAGGTCGTCGGGCGCGTGTGGGCCGTGATCGAACTGCCGTTCTTCTCGCCACAAGCGATCGAGGATACCTTCGCGGCACGACTCGGACCTCGGGGCGTGGAGGGAACCTACATCTCCTATCCCGGAATGAACAACCTGCTCGTGTGCTGCTTCACCCAGGTCGGTCCCGGCGAACCGGGAGCCGTGCGCGCCTCCCCGGCGCCGGCTCCCAGCACGACAGACTACGAGGCCATCCTCGCCGACATGGGATCAGGCGGACTCGATGAAGCTACCAGAAAGCAGGCTGTCCAAGCTTTGCGACGGGTGATCGACATCCCTATCCCCTTGGGAAAGAACAACTACTTCACGCTCAGCATGATCTTCGTCGAGACCGGCCAGCCGGACCTCGCCGCCCTCGCCGCCCAGCGGGCTATCGACCTCGAACCCAGGTACGGCACCGGGCATCTTGCCCTCGGCATCGCCCACGGCGTGCGAGGGGATACCCCGCAGGCCGTTGAGGCGTTCCACCGGGCATTCGCGCTGGATCCCGTTCTCGATGCCCTGTACGGCCCCTTGGCACGCGCCCTCTATGAGACGCCCGACGAACAAGCGGCATCCCGCCAGATGGCGCGACTCGCACCGGCCGGATTTCCCTATCCCGCCTTGCGGATGCTTTTCCTCACGCGATTCCCCCGCGGGAGTGCGCCCGATCCCGGCATGGCGGCGACCGTCTCCCTGCCGATCTATGGGCCGGACGGAAGTGGCCCCCTGCATCTCCCGAACGACGTGCTCCTCGGAAAGGCCGGGTCACGGAACGAAGCGACCCGAGGTGGATGGTCGGCGGCCGCTTGCGCCCGACCCCCACGGAAATGCAACAATCCGTGCATAGATCCCGAGTAGTTCCTGCCAAACGCAGATACACGTGCGAAAGAAACATGACGGAACAGCAACCCCAGCGGCCCAAGATTGTCTTTTTGAACCTGCCCCACCGGGCCTCGGTCGTTCGGCGGTATATGTGTTCGCATACCGTGCCGATGTTCTTCTTTCCGCCTCACGAACTGCTCCAACTGGCCACCTGCGCCCGTGAATGGAACGGCGCAGACATCCGCTTTCTCGACGCTATTGCCGATAGAAGCGACGAAGCGAGCGTTCACGCGTCTATCGAGCGCGAGCGGCCAGACGGTCTCGTGTCCATTGTGGGAATCGAGACCATTTCGGACGATCTGGCATGTCTGGATCGCATCAAGGAAGCCTTTCCGACTCTGACGTGCACGATCTTCGGCTTCTATCCCACCAACTTCCCCCAACTCATTCTCGAACGTAGCCGCGTGGACTTCATCCTACGCGGCGAGCCCGAAGCTACGCTGTCCACCCTCCTGCAAGCCCTCGACGCCGGCCAACCGACCGATGGAATCGTGGGCCTAGCCGGACGACGGCCGGACGGATCGATATTCGCCAACGCGCCCGAGCGCATTCTCGATTTTGACGAGCTCCCCTTCCCCGACTATAGCATCCTCGACGTCCGGAAATACGAAGAAGGCCTGCTGGGCGGGCCGCTGGGCGCCATATTCACCGCCCGAGGGTGTCCCTTCCGATGTAACTTTTGTACAACGACGTACGGTCGCAAGTTGATCCTCAAACGCCCCAAAACCGTGGTCGCGGAAGTCAGATCCCTTGTGACCGCAGGGGTTCGCCTCGTCCGCTTCCTCGACGACACTTTCACGGCCAACAAGGCCCGCGTGATCACCATCTGTCGAGAGATCATTGCCCAAGGGATCCGCGTCCGGTGGGCGTGCCTCGCGCGTGTCGACACGCTCGACGCGGAGATGCTCGCCTGGATGAAACAGGCCGGCTGCGTCCGCGTCGTCGTCGGCGTGGAGAGTTACTCCCCCAAAATCCTCGACTACCTCGATAAGGGCGTCGATCCCGCCACGTGTAATGCTCAGCTCGCCTTGATTCGGAAAGCCCGCATCGAAAGCGTCGGTTTCTTCCTGGTGGGCGCGCCCGTAGAAACCGACCAAGACTTCCAGGAAACCCTCCGTGGCGCCTTGGCATCACCGCTCGACCTCATCGGCGTGAATATCCTCACGCCCTATGCCGGCACGCCGTTTTTCGACAAGGTTAAGGATGACCTCGTGTTCAGCCTCATCCCCTACGAGTGCCGGTACAAGGACGAATCCATCGGCGTCACCGCCATGAAGCGCGAGCGCATACTGTACATGCGCTTCTACCTCCGCCCCGCCGCCATAGTCCGTCAGTTGCGGTATTTCTTCGCCTTTCCCCTTCGCACCACGCGCCTTCTCTTGATGGTGCTGCGATACCAAACCAAGCAGTTCCGCAGCCACGAACGCCCCGACGTCTTCTGACCCGTTCCGCCTCAGCCCTATCGTGAGATGTCGAGCGCCCAGTGTACACACGGCACAAGCGCAGCTTGCGCACAAGCACTGGTTTTCGTACTATGGCCAGGGCCTTGATACCGGTAGGGAACCGCTACGCGGCGGCCCGCACCTCGTGGACCGGCGAATTCCATGGCAATCAGACTATCTCAGGAAGACTCCCATGAGCGGCAAGCGCACCGCGCACACATGCGGATTGTTCGTCTCGATCTTCCTCATTACCCTCTTCGGCGGAGCAAGCGCCTTGGCCGCAGACGATGCCGGCGTTGCCTGGCGCCCAAAAGGCCGTGGAATGGCTCGAACAGGCCGATCGGCCGATCCTATGCACCGAGTACCTGGCGCGCGGCGCCGGCAGCACGTTCCAGGATATCCTGCCCTACTTCAAGGAGAAGCGCATCGGCGCCATCAACTGGGGCCTCGTCAGCGGCCGTTCGCAAACGATCTATCCCTGGGATTCATGGAAGAAACCCTACACGGAAGAGCCCAATCCGTGGCATCATGACGTCTTCCGCGTGGACGGAACCCCCTACGCCAAGAGCGAAGTCGACCTCATTCGCGAACTGAGAGGCGCCGGCAAGTGAGGAGGGTCCGGCTCTGCTCAGTTGCCATCTTCTCTTGAGGTGTTCCGACGCAGCCATCTTGACGGCCGGGATTGGACCCCTTATACTTCCGTCGGTATCGTGAAATCTGGTAACGGCTGGGGCGCCCCTTTCGGGCAGGTCAAGGAGACGGCAGCGTGACCGAGGAGTTCCTGGAGGGCCACTACAAAGACAAGTACGGCCGGTGGCAGAAGGATCGGCGCAAGGGGGGCGATCGCCGGCGTAAGGCCACCGGCGAGTTTACCGATGATCGCGAACGGCGCAAGGTGTTCCGGCGCAAGGTCGATCGCGAGCGGTATGAAGAGGAATCCCGTGAAATGATCGAGGAAGCGCTGGACGAGTTCGCCGCCGACCACGACGGACACGTGTAACCCCCAGACCACTTCAGGTGCCGTATTCACTGCTGGGCGAGCACGGCGTCGGCCTTGTGTTTTAGGTCAAGCACGGCTTGCCGGGCCGATTTGATGCCCGTGAGCACTTCCGTCTGCGCTTTCTCGACCAACAGGCGCACCTCTTGCCACCCCGCCACCGTCGGCTCAGACTTCGCGAACTCCAGGCAGTCAAACGCCGCCCGGTTGTACGCCCACTCATCCCAAAACGCCTGCATCTGCGGATCCTTCGCTGCCGACTTTCGGATCGGAAGATACCCGGTTCCCAAGGCCCATTTCACCCCCGTCTCCGCCGACGTGAAATACTTGATGAAGGCCCACGCCGCCCGTTGTTGCTCGGGCGTCGTGTTGAAGACGCAGATGTTCGGCCCGTAGAGCACGGTGCGCGGATTGGCCGGATCGGCCTGCGGGATGCGCGTCATGCCCCAACGATCATCGTCGCCCTCCATCAGCATCTGGATCGAGGTGCGCGCTGAACTCGAACGGAACATGAAGGCGATCTCATTGTGCGCGAGGGCCGTCTCATCATCGTAGGTCCCCGGCGAGATCTGATATGCCAATTCCTCTTTCGCCAACGCCTCAAACAACTCGAACACGCGCACACTCGCAATCTGATCGAACAGCGTGGTCTGACCGTCAATGACATCGCCGCCCATACTGTAGACGAAACCGTCAATCGTCGAGCAGTCCACCGACACCGCATATGCGTGCTTGCCGGTCTTTTCCTTCACCTGACGGCACTGGGCGAAAAACTCCTCCCAGGTCACCGGCGGGGCCTCGATACCGGCATCGGCAAGCACCTTCTTATTGAAGAACATCATCAGCGCGCTCTTGCAGAAGGGAAACGAGTACATCGCATTGTCGAAATCGCTGTATCGGTTGGTTTCGAGCACCACGGGAAAGAAATCGCCGAGATCCTCCGGGGCAAAGCCCACGGCCGGATCCTGGACGAACGCGTCCAACGCCACCACGGCGCCGGCCTGGACGTACTCACTCGTCATGCTCTGATACCCAACGGCCATCGCGGGCAACGCACGCGCCTGGATGCTCGCCGACACCTTCCGGAAGATGTCCGTGTACCCGCCGACATGTTCGAGCTTGACCGGCAGCAGGTCCTGCGGCCGCCCGGCATTGTAGTCGTCCACCAAGGTACGCAGGAGCTCAGCGGTCTCCGTCGTTTGCCGATCCCAGAACACGGCGGCCGTTTCATCCACCGGCGTGAAGGCCGGTCTCGCGCCGGAGGCCGGAGTGCCGGACGCATCCGACGTCTGTGATCGCCCTCCGCACCCCACCGCCCCCATGACCAGGGTCAACGTCAATACCGCCCGCGCCGCGTGTCTCATGGCCTCTATCCCTTGATGCCTGCTCCGATGGACCCCTCTAGGAAATAGCGTTGTGCTGCGAAGTATAGCGCCACCGTGGGAAGGATGACAATGGCCGACGCACACATGAGCAGGTGCAGCCGCACGCCTTCGGCCCCCGAGAACACGGTGAGGCCGACCTGCACAACGCGCATCGCCTCCTCGCTCGTCACGACCAACGGCCACAGCAAGCTGTTGTAGCTGCCGAGAAACGCAAACAGCCCCACCGTAACCACCATCGGCTTCACGAGCGGCGCCGCGATGCGCGCCAGAAATCGCAGATGCCCGCATCCATCCACCTTCGCCGCATCGAAGTAGTCCGACGGAAGGCTCAAGAACGCTTGGCGCATTAGAAATATCGAGAAGGCATTGGCGCACCACGGCACGATGAGCGCCGGATACGCGTTGTACCAATCCAACCTCCGTATCAACACGAAGTTCGGGATCAATGTCACCTCAAAGGGAATCATCATCGTAGCCAGCACGAGCCCGAACAAGATCCTCGATCCGGGGAACTCGAGCCGCGCAAACGCATAGCCCGCCATGAGCGACGTGACGATGACCGCCGCCGTCACCGTGAATGCCACCAGAAACGAGTTGAAGAAATACCGCGCGAAGGGGGCCGCCCGAAACGTCTCGGCGAAGTTGCGCCATTGCCACACCGAAGGCCACAGGTTGAGCGTCGACATCGTCGCCTCGGTCTGCGTCTTGAACGCCGTCGTGATCATCCAGACGAAAGGAAACGTCACGACCAGTGTCCCGACGCCAAGCAGCACGTATGGCAACACACGTCGCATCATTCGTAGTGCACCTTCCGCCCCACGAACCGCCACTGAACCACCGTCAGCGTCATAATCGCCAGGCACAGCAATGCCGCCACGGCCGTACCGTAACCCCAGCGGTGGAATTCGTAGAATTGCGAGTAAATGTACACCGTCACGTTCTGCGTCGTGTCGAGCGGACCGTGGCCATCACCCGTCAGCGCGAAAACGCTGTTGAACGCCTGAAACGATTTGATGACGCTCACAATGGCCAGAAAAAAGATCGTCGGCGACAGGAGCGGCAACGTCACCTTGCGCACGACCTGGAACGGCCCCGCGCCATCGATACGCGCCGCCTCCTCGAGCTCACGCGGGATGGCGCTCAGGCCCGCCAAGAAGATGACGATCATGAAGCCGCTGCCGTGCCAGATCTCGAAGAGCATCACCCCGCACAAGGCCAGGCTCGGCCCCACCGATACCAACGCCTCGCGGCCCGTGATCAACGCGAGGATCGAGCGCGGTTCAAGAAGCCAGTCCAGCGGCTCGATGCCCCACCGCGTCAACAGCGCGTTGACGATGCCGAACTGCGGATTGAAGATTCCCCGCCACACCATGGCCGCCGCAACCGCCGAAGTCACGTACGGCAGGAAGTACACCGTACGGAAGAACGAGCGGCCCCGTGCGACGTGGAACAGAAGGTATGCGATGGTGAAACTGAAGGCCATCGTGAGTGGGATCGTGCCGGCGGCGTAGTACGCCGTCACAAGGAAGCTCCCCCAGAACGCGCGACTCCCGATCGCTTCCGCGTAGTTCCCGAGCCCCACGAAATCCCCCATCCCCCACTTCCCGCCGAACAGACTCATGTATGCCGAGTATCCCAAGGGGAGCAATCCGAACGCGCCCAGCACCACCAGCGCCGGGAGCAATAGGAACGCGGCTATCGGCGCGTCCTTCAGGGGGCGTATTCGACACCGATCAAAGGCGTTGTCCAACACGCCCAGGCACATGTCCGGAAACCGCAGCAACATCCCCCAAGAATCGGCCACGCGTTTCATGGCGTCTCGCACGCTCCGAGGCCCAACACACCGTCCAGCAGATCCAAGCTTCGCTCGATGGCCCCCTGGTTGTCGAGCACGCCCCGTTGGCCACGCCGACTCAGCCTATCCCGCGCATCCGCATCGCGCAGGAGGCATTCGAGCGTGGCCGCCAGGCCCTCCGGGCTCGGCACCTGCACCGCCCCCCGGCACTCGAGCAAGACGCGCGCCGGATCAATGAAGTTGCGCATATAGGGACCGAATACCGTTGGCACACCGAGGGCCGCCGGTTCGAGGGGATTGTGGCCATTGACACCCGGATAGAAGCTTCCGCCCACAACGGCCACGGTCGCCAACGCATAGAACGCAACCAGCTCACCCATGGTATCGAGCACGATGACCCGTTCGCCGTGACTGCGCGTGCCGGCCTTAGTCGCCGAGCGAAGCAACACCGGCTCCTGAAACACCGCCAACACCTCGGCCAACCGATCCAGATGCCGAGGCGCCACCACCAGCCTCAGATCCGGGAACGCGTCGCGCAGTGTTTTCCAGCACGTCGCGGCCAGGGCCTCGTCACCGGGCCTCGTGCTGCCGAACACGAGCACCGGCGCGCCATCCGGAAAGCCAAGGCTCGCCCGTAGCGCCGACTGTGTCGCCCCATCCACCGTCGTGAGCACGCCGTCGAATTTGGTGCTCCCGGTGACGCGTATGCGCTCGCGCGGTGTGCCCAGCGAAGCCAACCGCTCCGCATACTCTCCATTCTGCGCGCCCACCGCCGTCAGTTCTTCGAATGCGGGCGCCAGAACCGGGCGAAAGCGGCGATACCTCGGGTAGTGCTTGTCGCTGATCCGTCCATTCAGCAGCACCGTCGAGCAATCATGACGGGCCGCTTCGCGAATGACCGTGGGCCACAACTCGGTTTCGATCAGGACGAGCGCGCGGGGCCGGGCGCGATCCAGAAAGCGGCGCACAACCTTTCCCTGGTCTACCGGAAACCACGACACGTGGACGCGGTCGCGCAACGCTTCCGCCTGCGCATGACCCGTCATCGTCGAGGCCGTCAGCAGCACCGGAACATCGGGGTGGCGGCGCAGGAATGCCAAAATCAGTGGCTTCGCCGTGCCGACCTCACCCATGCTACACGCCTGCACCCACAGCGGACGCCCGTCCATCGGCGGTACCGGAGGATCGAACCGCGCAAGCAACGGCCGTCGCGCCGGCTGCATCCGCAGCCATGTGGCCCCGATCGGCGCCGCCACCGACATCGCCATATGATAGAGGACCTGTGTCATTCGCAATGAAAAAGGCGGCCCCACACGTGTTCGCGGGCCGCCTCCGAATCGCTCCGTTTGTTTGCCTTACGAAGCTCCCACCTCGAAGAAACGGGCGCCGGTGGTATCGATGATGTCCGGCGTAACGAAGATCAACAGACTCGATTGCTTCACTTGGTGTTGCTTGCCGCGGAACAGCGCGCCGATCACAGGGATATCCGCAATATACGGCATCTTGTTCTTGCCCTTGATCGTCTGGTCCGACACTAAGCCGCCCAAGACCAACGTGTCGCCATCGTGCACGATCACGTTCGTCCACACCGCCTGCGTCGACGTCGTCGGCAGCGTGATCTCGTCCTCAAACTCATAGTCGCCGACAATCGAGCGTTGCGTGAACTTCTTTTCGAGGCCGCGCGTGGTCACTTGTGGATTCAACCACAATCGCACCTGGTCGCCCCCGCTGATTTGCGGTGTCACCGAAAGCGAAATGCCGAAGTTGAACGGCTGCGGCTGCACCTGCTGCGTATAGCTTGTGGTGGGGGTTCCGCCGAAACCCGCATCGCTCGTCCACACCTCGGTGTATACCGCCGAGACAAAGTACTCGGTCGTGAAGTCGGCGATCACCGCTGGCTTCCGGTTCATCGTCGTCACCCGAGGCGCGCTCAGGAGTTCGCTCTCCTCGAGGCTGTTCAGGTAATCGAACGTGACACTCAACTTGTCGCCGTCCTCGTTGTCGGTGATGATGCCCGAGAGGCTGAAACCGCCCGGAGGCCCTGGATTGACGGCCGCTTCGAGGAGCCCTTCCGTAATTGTGTTGGCAATCACATTGCTGCCATCCGGACGCTTGTAAAACGGAATCTCATCGAGCACGCCATCACCATTGATATCATACTCGTACGCCGTCTCCTGGAGATTCGGCAGCTCGCGAGCCCGATCGTTTAGATCCGACTGATCCAGACTCCACTTGAAACCGATCTTGTCAAGATCCTCGACCTTGATTGTGAGGAACTTGGCCTCGATGCTCACTTGCTTCGGCATCGCATCGAGCTCGGCCAATTGCGCTTCGAGTTTTGCAAGGTTCGTCGGCGTGTTGTGCACAATCAACTGGTTGTTCAACGGGTAGTAGATCATCCGCGACAACACTTCACCTTCGTACGCGCTGTCGCCACGGGTAGGTTCGCGCACTTCGGGAATCAGACGCTCTAGGAGCACCAGTATGTCCGGAACGCCGCCGGCGTTCACGTTCGAGTACCCCGAGCTACCGTAGTCCCCGTACATGCCGCCGCCACCACTCGAACCATATTGACCATACTGACTCGAGGACCCACCGGAAGACGAACCGTACTGACCCGAACGCCCTGTCCCGCCCGTGCTCAAACCTGTGCCCGCCGTGCTCAGGCCGATAATGGCCCGAGGTTCACCGACCATCATATCGTCAATCGTGCTGAACAACTGCGAGATGTTCGAGAACTGTGCGCCGCCGGAATACCCGGTGTTGCCGTAACCGCCGCCGCCGTAACTGCCACCCCTCATCCCGCCGCCGTAGCTCCCGCCGCCGCCGTAGCTCCCGCCGCCGCCGTAGCTCCCGCCGCCGTAGCTCCCGCCGCCGCAGTTGCTCCCGCCGCCATAGTTGCTCCCGCCGCTGTAACCCCGGT